>Ga0316189_10000977_pt1 | contig 28507 bp, 23 predicted proteins | sample LowCovwburrow_MG_FD_204930 | JGI IMG/M metagenome (GOLD analysis project Ga0316189, IMG submission 204930) | Coastal sediment microbial communities from Maine, United States - Lowes Cove worm burrow | ecosystem: Environmental > Aquatic > Marine > Coastal > Sediment | place: USA: Maine...
CCCCGCAGCTTCGGCTTTCGTCGTGTGCAAAAGAAAAAGCGCGAAGAAACATCAACTGCACCGCACTCACTACCAAAATCGACCCCTGTTCGAAAACTCAACAAGCCGGCGCCAGCAAGTCCGCCACCCTTCACTGACAGCCCCGGGAAAAGCGAACAACAGGACCGGAATGTAATGGGTGAACACGATACCGACCTGTTGCAACAAGCCTTTAAGCTCGCTGACCAGGGGCACCTCGATGAAGCAGCGAGTCGCTGTGAAATTCTGCTGAAACAGAAAATCCGGCAGGCCGACGCACACTATTTGCTGGGTCTGATACGCGAGGCAGCAGGTAATCCAACTGAAGCAGAACGGATGTTCCGCAAGGCGGTTTACCTGGATCCCGCTCACTACGAAGCACTCACGCAGCTTAGTATTATTTGCAGACGACAGGGTGACACAGACGGCGCGCAGCGTTTCCACGAACGGGCTACACGTGCACAACACCGCAGCCAGGGAGCCGGCGAATGACAGACCGGGCCCGGAATGGTGCTGAAGCGCTGGACGATTGCTGGAACCGCATTGGGGTATGGAGTCCGGAACGAGCCAGTTGCCCGCAACTGAAACACTTTGTTCACTGCCGTAACTGTGACCGTTACTCGGCGGCCGGCAGGCAGATGCTGGAACGTCCGCTACCCGGTGCATATCGCCAGGAATGGACTGAACGTTTTACCCACGCCAAACACAAGGATAAAGACACGTCCAAATCGGTACTCCTGTTCCGTCTGGGCGACGAATGGCTGGCCATCGATACCCGCTTCGTCAACGAAATCACCCCGATGCGCGCTATTCACCGTCTGCCTCACAAATCCGCTACAGCGGTGAAAGGACTGGTCAACATTCGCGGCGAGCTGAAAATCTGCATCTCGATGGGCTGCATCCTGCAACTGGAAAAGGCTCGCGAATCACACACCACCGATTATGAAATTCTCGAACGCATGATTTTCGTCGAAAAGAATGGACAGAGTTTCGTGTTTCCGGTTAGCGAAGCCTACGGCATCTATCGTTACGCCAACAACGCCTTGCAGGCCACACCGGCAAGCGTCGCAAAATCCAGACATAGCTATACCACAGGCATCCTGTGCTGGGACGACAAGCACGTTGGCGTGCTCGACCACGAGTTGCTTTTCTACGCTCTGGCCCGGAGCCTGCAATGAGTGACGACCTGGGCGATTTCTCGATGCTGGAATTGTTTCGCCTGGAGGTAGACAACCAGGCGACCATCCTCAATGACGGTCTGCTTGCGCTGGAACAGGACGCACAGCCGGAAAAACAGCTGGAAGCGTTGATGCGCGCCGCACATTCAATCAAGGGCGCCGCACGCATGGTGGACATCGACACCGCGGTCAAACTCGCGCACGCCATGGAAGATTGCTTCGTTGCAGCTCAACAGGGCGATCTGCATCTCCAGCCTCAGCAGATAGATCTGCTGCTGAAGGGTGTGGACCAGTTGCTTGCCATTTCAACACAGCAGGCCGATGCACAGGAACTCTCGATACTGACCCGGCAGATACAGACCATCGAGCAGCTGAAACCTGTTGAGGAAGCGGACATACCTCAGCCGGCCACAGCGATGGAACCGACAACCGGCGAAGCGACGAAATCATCCGCCTATGATCCTGGCGGCATGGCAGCGCAACCGGAACCTGCACAACAAGACGCAGAGGCCGCTACAGAAGCCCCTGCTCCACCCGCCAACGCCGAAAATTCCTCCACCAACGCGGCGACCGTGCGTGTATCATCTGAAAGTCTCAACCGCCTGGTCGGACTCGCGGGAGAAGTACAGGTTGAATCCCGCTGGCTGCATCCATTTTCCGAAGCGCTGCTGCAGATCAAACACCGGCAGGCCGAACTCATCAGTCTGCTGGATCGACTGAACGAAAATCTGGATGCCAACGGCAGTATCGAGTACAGCAAGACACTCGCCAGTGAAATCCAGAGCAAGGCCAATCGTTGCCGTCACCAGTTTTCCGAGCGCCTGGTGGAACTCGATGAGTATGAGCGACGTACGCACAGCCTTGGAAACCGCCTGCACGAAGAGGTCATCACCAGCCGTATGCGGCCGTTTTCCGATGTGACACGCGGTTTTCCACGCATGATACGCGATGTCGCACGGCAACTCGGCAAACAGGTGGATTTCAGGGTAGACGGCCTTGCAACGAAGGTCGATCGGGATATTCTGGATCGCATCGAAGCCCCTCTGAATCACCTGCTGCGCAATGCGCTGGATCACGGCATCGAGACGGTCGAGGAACGGCGCCAGGCCGGCAAACCCGAGCAAGCGACATTACGCCTGACCGCAGCACACAGCTCGGGCATGCTATCGATCCGTGTCGAAGACGATGGACGCGGTATTGACTTGGAAAAACTGCGCAAAAGCATTACTGCCAAGGGCATGGTAAACGAAACCATGGCCACGGAGATGAGTGAAACCGAGCTGCTCGAGTTTTTGTTTCTGCCCGGCTTTTCGACCCGCGACGAGATCACCGAGATATCCGGACGCGGCGTCGGACTGGATGTTGTCCACAGTACGGTCCAGCAGATGCGTGGCGTAGTACGTGCCAGCAGCAGCGCGGGTGCGGGTACACAATTTCACCTGCAGTTGCCACTCACCTTGTCCATCATCCGCGCGCTGCTGGTAGAAATCTGCGGCGAGCCCTATGCCGTCCCGCTGTCACGCATCGATCGCACACTCAGGCTCGATACCAGCCAGCTTGAATCCCTGGAAGGCCGGCAGTACTTCACGCTCGGAACCCAGCACGTGGGTCTGGTGTTCGCCAGCCAGGTTCTTGACTGCACCGGCGGCGCAGAGAACAGCGATTTCCTGCCCGTGATAGTGCTGGGCGAACGCCTGCATCTTTCGGGACTGGTTGTTGACCGCTTCATCGGTGAACGCAACCTGGTGGTGCATACCATTGATCCCCGACTGGGGAAAATTCAGGACATCAGTGCTGCCAGCCTGCTGGAAAACGGCGACCCCTGCCTGATCATAGACGTCGACGACCTGCTGCGTTCCATCGATATCCTCATTGCCGGCGGGCGCCTGAACCGTATACACGACAAGCAGGATAAACCTGCCGCACACGCCAAACGCATCCTGGTGGTCGACGACTCAATCACGGTGCGCGAAGTCGAACGCAACATGCTGGTTACCCGCGGCTACCACGTGGATGTTGCGGTCGACGGCATGGATGGCTGGAATGCCATGCGCATGGATGATTACGACCTGGTCATCAGCGATATCGACATGCCGCGCATGAACGGCTTTGAATTCGTGCGCCTCATCAGGCAGGACGAACGCCTGAGCAGGACGCCGGTCATGATTGTTTCCTACAAGGATCGCGAGGAAGACCGGCAGCGCGGGCTGGATGCCGGCGCGGATTATTACCTGACCAAGGGCAGCTTCCATGATGAAACGCTCATCGAGGCCGTCCTGGATCTGATCGGTACTGCGGAGTAAGTCGATTTTATGTTGAAAATTGCCGTTGTGAATGACTCACTGCTTGCGGCGGAAAGCCTGCGGCGGGTCGTCGATAGCGTACCGGAATACAAACTGGTATGGACAGCCTGTAACGGCTATGAAGCAGTGCAGCGCTGCAGCGAACACTGCCCGGATATTATTTTAATGGACCTCATCATGCCGGAGATGGATGGCGTCGAGGCAACGCGCCGCATCAGCGCTGACTTCGATTGCGCCATTCTGATAGTCACTGCTACCGTCGATGGTCACACCGGCAAGGTGTTCGAAGCGATGGGTGCCGGCGCCCTCGACGCAGTGAACACCCCTGTGCTGGGCGAATCCGGTCAGGGCGAGGGCAGGGATTCGCTGATTCACAAGATCGACACCATCGCCCTGCTGTTACATAGCAAACCCTACCGGCGCACGAGACCCGTTGCAGCTGCCAGGAACCCGCTACCAGCCATCGGCGGCGTACCACTGATCGCCATCGGCGCATCCACCGGTGGCCCTTCCGCACTCAGAGAAATTCTACAGGCGCTACCGGCCAACCCCGGGGTTGCCATAGCCATCGTACAGCATGTCGATGAACAGTTTTCCGCCGGTTTCACCGACTGGCTCGATGCACACGCGCCGCTGCCGGTACGTCTGGCTAAACCCGGAGACCGGTTTGAACCCGGCACGGCCCTGGTGTGCGGACGCGAAGACCACCTGGTCCTCACCAGCGGCGGCACCCTGGACTACACACCGGAACCACGCGAGCTGGCCTACCGCCCGTCGGTTGATGTTTTTTTTAACAGCTTGGCAGAAAATTATTCAAATCAAACAGTTGGGGTATTGCTCACCGGTATGGGCAAAGATGGTGCAGCGGGACTCAAGGCAATGCGCGAACGTGGCTGGTTAACCCTTGCTCAAGATAAGGAAACGTGTGCCGTTTACGGTATGCCGAAAGCGGCAAAAGAGCTTGATGCAGCTAAAGAAATTTTGCCTTTGGGGAACATCGGGCCACGCCTGGCCGAGTGGGCAGAACGGGCCTCCAGCAGAGGCCGGGAAAAGTTAATTTCGGGATGACAACGGAAACAGACACAAGCGGAGAAGCACCGGGCGCCGACGACGGCAGATGGGCGGTTGTGCTGCTGGTCGATGATCAGGCCATGGTCGCCGAAGGCATTCGTCGACTGCTCGCCGACGAGCCGGATATCGAGTTCCACTACTGTTCGGACCCCAGACAGGCGGTCAAGAAAGCGGTTGCCGTTAAAGCCACTGTTATTCTGCAGGACCTGGTGATGCCCGAAATCGATGGCATGACCCTGGTTCGCTTTTACCGCAACAACCCGACCACGCGCGATGTGCCGATTATCGTTCTGTCCAGCAAGGACGATCCGACGGTCAAGAGCGATGCCTTCGCCAATGGTGCTACTGACTACCTGGTGAAACTACCGGAGAAAATTGAACTTCTGGCCAGGATCCGCGCCCACGCCAAGAGTTACCTGACACAAAAGGAACGCGATAACGCTTTCAGGACCATGGAAAAAATGCAGGACCAGCTGTCCGCAATTAACGATGAGCTGGCACATAGCAACCGCGAGCTGAAACGCCTTTCGTCAATGGACGGGCTGACCGGCCTGGCCAACCGCCGGCAATTCGATACGACGCTGGAGCAGGAGTGGCAGAGAGCCATCCGCAGCGAACTACCCCTGTCCCTGCTGTTTGCCGACATTGATTATTTCAAACGCTACAATGACAGCTACGGTCACCAGGCCGGCGATGACTGCCTCAAGAAGGTCGCCGACAGCCTGCAGAAAACCGTACACCGTCCTTCTGACCTTGTCAGTCGTTACGGGGGCGAGGAATTTGTCATAATTCTTCCCGACACCACCAGTGAAGGCGCACTGGCGGTTGCAGAAAAGATGCTCAAGCATATTGACGACCTGAAAATCCCGCACAAAAACTCCGATTCAGCTGATCATGTCACGCTCAGCATCGGCGTCGCTACACTGTGTCCGGAAGAAGGCTCCAGCCCGAATGAATTGATTGAGGCTGCCGACAGGGTGCTGTACAAGGCCAAGGATAACGGTCGCAACTGTATTGAAGTCGCACGCCCCCCCGCACGGCTGAAAAGCGTCTACCGTTAAGCTGTTCCTCCTGCACCACAGGATGTAATCCGTGTATTATGTGCACCTGTTCAATCAGGAGCCTGACATGACATTTGTAGTGGGTGAAAATTGCATCAAGTGCAAATACACGGATTGTGTGGAAGTCTGCCCGGTGGACTGTTTCCATGAAGGCCCCAATTTTCTGGTGATTGACCCGGAAGAATGCATTGATTGCACCCTGTGCGAACCGGAGTGTCCTGCAGAAGCCATTTTTCCAGAAGATGACCTTCCGTCTGGCCAGGAGAGCTTCCTGGCTCTCAACGAAGAACTGTCCCAGAACTGGCCGGTGATAACACAACAGAAAGACGCCCCTGCCGATGCCGACGAATGGAATGGCAAGCAAGGCAAGCTCGATCTCCTGGAGCGCTAGCCCCTGTGTTGCATGAAGGGGCTAACCCCTGCTGACCCTGATCCCATTCAGCCAGGATCCGCTGGCCGTTGCGGCACAACAGATCCTCGACCACTACCAGGCATGCCTGCCAGACCTGACTCATTGCCAGATACTGATCGCATCAGACCAGTGCATCGCGCAACTGCGTGCAGAGTTACTCAGACAGGCCGGGCAAAGAGGCTTTCAGGCACTGCTGGGGCCTGCTATCGACCGTATGGACTCATGGCTGTCACGCCTGAGCCCCGTATCAGAAACCGTCCTTAACCACCCTGCCCGGGAACTGGTACTGGCCGATGCACTACGCAATGCAGCCCGGATTTATGTTGCAACGGATCCCTGGCAACTGGCCGGCCAGCTACTGACGCTGTTTGATGAGCTGACCCGCAACGAGTTCGAAATTCCGGATGATTTTGAGCAGTTTCATACCCGGCTGAAAAACTGTTACGCCGTTTCTGATCCGTCACCTTCGCTGCAACAGGAAGCCTTTATACTGCACACCCTGTGGCATGCATGGAAGCAACAGCTGGCTGCCGAAAATCTACTGGACCCGGCGTCTGCCAACCGGCAGCGACTTGCAGACTATCTGCGCAATCCCGGCACCACCGAGTTGTGGCTGATCGGCTATACAGACTTCTCCCCCAGCGAGATACGCTGGCTGCGCACCCTGCTCGATTCCGGACAGGCGCACCTGCTGCTGCACGGCGAAGCACAGCAAGACGGGTATCACCCCGACAGACCGGTCCGGGACATCCTGGACCAGCTCGGTGTCGAAGCCTCGCAAAACACAACATTCACCAGCAACGATCTGGATAACTTCATCAGCGCGTTGTTCGAAACCTCCCCGGATAATCTGCGACAGCGGGCCCGGGACTTTGCCCGGCAGCACCCACAGGACGCCATAGGCCCGCGCCTGAAAACCTTCCGGGCTAACGACCCGGAACAGGAAGCACAGGCCGTCGCCCTGCAGGTTCGACGCTGGTTGCTGGAAGATGTCCAGCCCATTGCTATCGTCACCGAAGACCGGCGCCTGGCACGCCGCGTGCGCGCCATGCTGGAAGCTTCACACATCGAACTCCACGACAGTGGCGGCTGGGCTCTGTCTACCACCAGCGCCGCGGCCACCCTGGAACGCTGGCTGGAAACCGTCGAGGAAGACTTTGCCTGCGCACCACTCCTGGATGTTCTGAAATCACCTTTCGTCTGCTTTGCCGAACGCGATGAACACCTGACCCACGTGCGGCGTTTTGAGCAGGACATCATCCTGCACGAAAACATTGCCCGTGGTCTGGACCGCTACCGGCACCACCTGGACCGGCGCAGCGAACGCCTGCCCGACTGGTCAAAACCGATGCAGCAGGCTGTGCATCAGATGCTGAACACAGTTGATCATGCAGCCAGCCCACTCCTGGCATTACGGCATGGCTCCCATCCGGCAAATGATTATCTCGCCGCATTACATGAAAGTCTGCAGGAACTCGGCGCCTGGCAATGCCTCGCGGGCGATCTGGCCGGGCAGCGCCTGCTGGAAGTCCTGGACGAGTTACAACAGGCTGCAGCTTATTCCAGTGTGCCGCTCGCGTGGTCTGAATTCCGTGACTGGCTGGGGGGCAATCTGGAGCGCACCACCTTTCGTTTACCGCCCTCGCCCAGCCCGGTACGCCTGCTGACGCTGGAACAAAGCCGCCTGCAACGTTTTGCGGCGACCATTATCGCCGGCTGCAGCCGCGACCACATGCCGGGGTCCCCGGCGAGCCTCGCGTTTTTCAATCAACGCGTACGCTCCGCACTGGGGTTGCCTGCCTGGTCGCAGAAAGTTGCCTTAAAGCTGCACCATTTCTGCCGCGTGTTGCACAGCGCGGAACACGTCCTGCTCACCTGTCACAGTGAACGCGATGGCGAACCCGTCACTGTCAGCCCGTGGCTGGAGTTGCTGGAAACGTTCTACCATAATGCTTACCAGTCCAGGCTGGATGACACCGAACTCGGGCATCTGTTGGCACAGCCGAAAGCGTATCCTGTCTCCCCTGATAGCGCTGACTTGCCAAACTTGCAGACGTCTCCTGCACCGCGCACAGCCGCGTCCATGCAACCGCATACCTGGTCTGTCTACACCCACCAGCGGCTGATCGACTGCCCCTATCGCTATTTTGCAGCTGACGCCCTGGGTCTTAAACCACAGGATGAAATCCGTGAGGCGCTCAGCAAGAGTGATTACGGCTCCCTGGTACACAGCATTGTGCAAGCCTTTCACAGCAACGTGGAGTGGCTGCCCGGTCCCTGGTCGGGTGAGCTTGATGAATCCCGGCGCGATCAGGCAACGCGGCTGCTGGAGAAAATCAGCCAGGCGGTGTTCAGAAGAGCGGTAAAGGATAATTTCCAGGCGCGCAGCTGGCTTAAACAATGGCTAACGGTATTGCCTGCCTACCTGGAGTGGGAAATCAAGCGCCAGTGCCAATGGCAGCTGCGCAGTGTCGAGCTCAGTGCTGAACGGGACGTCAGTCCACAGCTGCGGATGCGTGGCCGGATCGACCGTGTCGAACAGGCTTCCGGTGCTACTGCCATTGTCGATTACAAAACCGGTAAACCACCTGCAACCGATGCTGTCCTGAGCGGTGAGGCCGTGCAGTTGCCAAGCTATGCGCTGTTGCTCGACGCGCCCATCACCCGGATTGACTATCTCGAGTTCACCAAAGACCGGGCGAAGCAGCAGACCTGCGCCGAAGGCGAAGAACTGCAACAATTACTACATGCTGTCGGGCAGCGGCTGACACAGCTTGATACAGCACTGCAGGAAAGCGCTGCCTTACCCGCCTGGGGCGACCCGAAGGTATGCGGGTACTGCGAGTTTACCGGCATCTGCCGTCGCGACATGTGGCTGCACGGAGATAGCGACGATGACTGATACACCGCTCGCTACACAACCTGACAGGAGCTTCAGCGTACTCGCTTCGGCCGGCACCGGAAAAACGTGGCAACTGGTTGCCCGGCTCACGCGCCTGTTACTGAATGGTGCCCGGCTGGACAGCATTCTCGCCATCACCTTCACCCGCAAGGCCGCAGGCGAAATGCAGCAGCGTCTGAACCAACGCCTGCGGGAATTGCTGGAAGCTGACGATCAGCAACTGGACCTGGCGCTGACAAGCATCGGTGAGTCACCGACACCCGGGCTGCGCCAGCAGGCGCGCAGGCTTTTCGAATCCACGCTGCGCACTGAACAGAGCCTGCGGTCTACGACCTTTCACAGCTTCTGCCAGGAATTGTTGCAACGCTTTCCCCTCGAAGCCGGACTGCCACCTGGTTTCGAGCTTGTCGAACAAACCGGCCTGCTGATCATCGAAAGCTGGGATGCCCTGTTCGCCGAAGCCACCGCCGACCCTGACCAACCACTGGCGCAAGCACTGGATCTTCTGTTCAGCTCGCTCAACGGACTGCACAATACCCGGGGCGCCCTGTTCACCTTTGTTGGACACCGTAGCGACTGGTGGGCATTTACACAGCAGCGCAGCGACCCCGCCGCTATAGCAACAGCCTGCCTGCGCCAGCGACTGGATCTGGAGCAACAGACTTCAGCCGCGGAAACCTTCTGGAACAGCGCAACGCATGACCGGCTGGGTGAGTTTGCCGGCCTGCTGGGGCGCCACGCCACCAAGACCAATCTGACAACCATTGCGTCAATTGAAAGCCTGCTGGAAAACTTTGAGGATGCCGAAACCGCCATTCAGAACATACACCCGGTATTTTTCACTACCAGCGCCGAACGCCGTAAACGCTCTTCTAACAAGACCCAGTGCAAATCCATGGGTGAAAGCGGTGAAGAACGATTCCTGGAACTGCACGTGTGGTTCTGTGAACAACTGGAACAGGTTATTGAACAACAGAACCGTCAGCGCACCTTGCTGGTCAATACCGCCTGGTACCGGGCCGGCCAACGCATGCTGGAGCACTACCAGCGCATTAAACGCGAACGGCGTCTGCTGGATTTTGCCGACCTGGAGTGGAACACCTACTGCTTACTCAACCACCCCGAGCACGCCCACTGGATACAGTACAAGCTGGATCAGCGCATCGACCATCTGCTGATCGACGAATTTCAGGACACCAACCCGACCCAGTGGCGGCTGATATTGCCGTTACTGGAAGAAATGGCCGCCGGTAGCGAGCGCATGCGCAGTCTGTTCATTGTCGGTGATGCCAAACAGTCAATATACCGCTTCAGGCGCGGCAATCCGCGCCTGCTCAACATTGCAGCACAGTGGATGCAGCAGCACCTCGACGCTGGCAGCATTAATCTGGACCACTCCTGGCGATCTTCCCCCGCTATCATCGACTGTGTTAACTGGATCTTCCAGCACCCGCAGATGGAACACCTGCTAACCGGCTTTAAGACCCACTCAACTCACCAGCAGGAACTTTGGGGACGGGTGGAGCTCTGGCCATTGATCGAGGCAGAACCTGAAATACCTGCCATTGATGCCCCGGGGCTGCGTAACCCGCTACAACAACCCCGTACAACAGCCCTTGATCGCCGCCACTACCGCGAGGGACGGGCTATCGCCGCGCGCATACAGCAACTGCTTGAGCAGAACACCGCAGACTACAACGATATCCTGATCCTGATGCGTTCCCGCACCCACCTGGCTGACTACGAGGCCGCGCTGCGCGATAGCGGTATACCCTACCTGAGCCTGGACCGCGGCAGTCTGTTGCAGAGCCTGGAGATCCGCGATCTGGAAGCCCTGCTGATAGTATTGATGACACCGCAGGACAACCTGTCCCTGGCACAGGTGTTACGCTCACCCGTATTTTCAGCCAGCGACGACGACCTGATGTTGCTGGCGAACGTATCGGGCGGCCCCTGGATCGAGCGCCTCGATGCCGTTTGCGCCACGCTTGATGCAAACCACGCACTGTCACGCGCACAGCGTCTGCTGGCTGACTGGCGATCGCTGGCCGGTCGTATCCCGATACACGACCTGCTGGAACGCATCTTCCACGAGTCCAATCTGCTGCAACGTTACCAGGCTGCCTTTCCCGTAACCCAGGCTGCGCGCGTGCGTGCCAACCTGACGCGCTTCATCGAACTGGCGCTCGAAGTGGACGCTGGCCGCTATCCCACCCTGCCACGTTTTCTCGAACGCGTTCGACAGTTGCGCAACCTTGAAAAGGAGGGTCCGAATCAGGCAACGCCACAATCGGACCAGAACCAGCGCGTCTGCCTGCTCACCATCCATGCCGCCAAGGGTCTCGAAGCACCCGTGGTATTTCTGGCCGACAGCACCAGTCAGGGCAGCAGCCCCCCCGGTTGTCAGACGCTGGTGCGCTGGCCAGCAGAGTCTGACCGTCCAGAGGATTTCATGCTGTTGAGCAACAGCAAACTGCGCGACAACATCAGCAATGCCCGCAACGCACTGGAACAGCAGGAAGAGCAACGGGAATCTGCAAACCTCCTGTATGTTGCCCTTACCCGTGCCAAAAACATGCTGGTCATCTCAGGATGTGCCCCCTCTTCCAGAAACATCTCAACGGGCTGGTACGGGCAGATCGCCAACGCACTGTGTGACGATCCCGTACCCGCCGAACCCTGGATACATGCATTTAATGAACCTTCCGTTAAAGTCTCCAGCGAAGACAGCACAACATTCAAGCTTGATGTCGATGCCCGCCTCAGCCAACCGTTTTCGGTGCGGCCGATATGGCACGAGATCGCGCCCAGTCACAGTGTGGGAGAATATGAATCCGGGTCTGCCGATCCGGAAGGCCGCATACGAGGATTGATAATTCACCGCATGCTGCAACTGGCTACGCAACAGCAGGCAGGACAGGACATCGCACCCCAGGGTGCCCTCTCGGCGCAAGCGCCTCACCTTGCACCCCAGGGTGCCCTCTCGGCGCAAGCGCCTCACCTTGCACCCCAGGGTGCCCTCTCGGCGCAAGTGCCTCACCTTTTACAACAACTTGCCGGCGAGTTCTGCCGGGCCGCAAACGAACCTGAATTGCAACGCCTCTGGAGGGAGGTTACAGACTTGCTGGATAGCAAAGACCTGGCCTGGCTGTTCAAACCGGCTGCCGGCATGCAGGCATATAACGAGGCGCCCATTCAATATCTACATGAGCAACAAACTGTTTACGGAATCATAGACCGCCTGATCGTGAGCGACAGCGCTATTCACCTGGTGGACTACAAAACCCACAGAATCGGCGGTGAGACACAAATACAGCAGCTCACTTCACACTATAAACCACAGCTGGATCTCTACCGCGAAGGAGTACAGAAGCTCTGGCCAGATCGCACAGTGAAGACATACCTGTTACTGACTGACGGCGGGCTGCTGGTTAACATGGAGTAAAGGAATCGAACTGTAGGAGCGCCGTCCTCCGGCGCGATTGTTACGGCAAGCTGTCGCGGTCAGCACCCGTAAAACCACCGGGCACTTGTGCCCTTCAGGGTATAAAGAGACCGTTTATGCCCGGCGGTCTTACGGGTGCTCCTACGGTTTTCTGTCAATACAAAAAGTCAAGACTTCCGGCAACCTCAGCCCCGGTAGTCGAAAAGCCGTTTGTTCCTTATTATTTTCGCCACCTTCTCCGGCACCATGGATTCCCAGTCTGAATCACCGTTGCGAATCTTGTCCAGCACGTCATGTGAGAAGATAGAAAGCTGCGCTTTATCAACGGCAACCAGCTCCCTGATATAGCCGTTTTCCAGCAAATGAAGGTACAAGTGGCGTAGATGCTCGTGGATACCCACGTTGTGTATCGTGGTCAGGTCCCCGGTCTTTTCGTCAAGGGAGGGACATACATACAGGCTGACATCATTCCTGAACAGCCTGCCAAAAGCTTCCAGGATTCCTCCTTCCAGGCCCTGATAATATTTCTCGTCGAAGATCTGCATCAGCGTTGGCACACCCAGAGCAACTCCGATCGGCATACTCGTATAACGAAACAGGTATTGTGCAAGCCGGTAGAATTCGCCGTAATCCGAAATCATGACGTGCTTGCCCAGCGCGCACAGGATTTCAGCACGGTCAAGAAAATCCTGCACATCGATCTCATCGCCCTGCCCAAGATTATGCAGCGTCATTTCACTGAGTACGATAACATCATCCGGATCAATACCCAGATCCTTGCAGAACTCCTTGTAGGCGCAGTCGAGCAGATTCATTGTCAACCTGGTGGGTGGACGGAAGCGGCTGCGTTCAACCAGCACCGCCTTTTTGTACAAAATATCCGCTGGCTGAACAACCTTGCCATCCGCCTGAAACATGGCCGCACTGGACAGACCTTGCTGTACCAGACGCAAAGCCATCAGACGATTGTCAACTTTTTCGAAAGCCGGTCCGTTAAAGTCGATCATATCAATCGCCAGCAGATCTGTACTCAGCTGATCAAGCAAGGACCTGAGCAATGTATCCGGATCATCGTGGTGGTAGAGGGCACCGTAGATCAGGTTGATCCCCAGCAAACCAAGCGTTTCCTGGTCCTGTATGTTTTCCTGTCCTTTCAACTGCACGTGCAGATCGATCTGTGATACCGCTTCGCCAGGCCTGGTCTGGAAACAGATACCCAGCCAGCCATGGCCATCCTGCTTCTGGACAAAGCTGCGTGCCGCCACAGTGTTGGCAAATGCAAAGAACGCACAATCATTGCCACGGCTTTCACCGAGGCGTTCGTTCAACAACCGATACTCGTGTTCCAGCATCGACTGCAGCCGATCGCGGCTCACATAGCGTTTGCAGGAGCCGTATATGGAATCACTGAATTTCATGTCATACGCCGACATGGCTTTAGCTATGGTACCCGCCGCTCCGCCTACCTGGAAAAACCAGCGCGCGGTTTCCTGCCCGGCGCCAATTTCGGCGATGGTGCCATATTTGGTTTCGTCAAGGTTGATCGCCAGGGCCTTCTGGTGTGTATCCAGGATTACCTGTTCCATAACTGAAGCTTCCTTTGCTGACACAAAAGGATGTCGGCCGATCAAGCTAATTTATAAGGCAATACTTCAGGTAACAACCTCTACCCAGGATAGATGGAGGCCTGCACTGAAAAATATGCTGCGGACTATTTCGAGTCAATCTGATCAAGCAATTTTGCCAGCTGTTTGGCAGGAACGTAGCCGGGCTGGGTATCGCCGCTTTCAAGAACAATAAAGGGTGTACCACGTGCACCCAGCTGTTTAACCAGCTGCATGTGCTGGTCGATGGGATTGTCGCAGGTTTTCATGTCCAGGGCCTCGCCTCTCTTGGCGCTGGTCATGGCTGAGTTACGATCATCGGAACACCACACCGCGACAGCCTTCTTGTAGGATTCCGAACCCGCGCCAGCGCGCGGGAACATCATGTAGCGCACCTCGATACCTTCGGCGAGATAGTTGTCCATCTCACCATGCAATTTGCGGCAGTAACCGCAATCAATATCGGTAAACACGGTAACCACATGTTTCACCTTCTCGGGTTTGAAAATGATCATGTCATCCTCGCTGACCGAACCCATCCGCACCCGTATAGCCTCCCGGCGTCGCGGTTCTGTCAGGCTCTTCCGGTTCTGTACATCAATCAGTTCGCCTTGCAGCATATAGCGGCCATCCGCGCTCATATAGATCACGTGTGACCCGACCACCACTTCGTACAGCCCTGCGATCGGCGCCGGCTCGATGACTTCCGGTTGAATATTCCCCAGCGCTTTGCGTATAGCAGCCTCATCTGCCGCGCGGTCTGCCAGCGCGGTTGTTGCAGCCAGTGAGGCCAAGCATATGAAAATTACCGTTTTAATTGCATTCACGTCGTTTTTCCCGATTAATTAACAAAACTGTCCAACATATGACATTGGTGCCGGCTTCCAGTTCGCCAGTTTACCCGAGAATCAACCGCGCGGGTGATGTTCCCGGTGGATCTGCCTGAGACGTTCCCTGGCCACGTGGGTATAGATCTGTGTAGTCGACAGGTCACTGTGCCCCAGCAGCATCTGCACCACGCGCAAATCGGCGCCATGATTCACCAGGTGCGTTGCGAACGCGTGACGCAGGGTATGCGGGGACAAATGCCCGCGAATTCCGCTACGCAACGCGTATTCACGCAACCGGTACCAGAACGCCTGGCGCGTAATACTGCCGCACTTGCGCGAAACAAACAGCCGGTTGCTGATTTTCCCCCGTAACAGTTGCGGGCGCGCCTCCTGACGGTAACGCTGCAACCAGCTTACCGCCTCGTCTCCCATCGGGACCAGGCGTTCCTTGTTGCCTTTGCCCAGCACCCGCACCACGCCATGGGAAAGATTGACCTGGTCCGCGTCCAGTGACACCAGTTCCGAGACACGCAGACCACTGGCATACAGCAACTCCAGCATGGACCGATCACGCAAGCCGACAGCCGTCGAGGTATCCGCTACCGCCAGCAACGCCTCAACTTCTGATTCACTCAAAGTATAAGGCAGTGGACGATCCAGTTTCGGTGACTCGATATTGGCTGTCGGATCATCCTTGCGTCGACCTTCACGAACCAGGTAACGGTAGAACCGGCGCAGACTGGACAGCAGGCGAGCGTTGCTGCGCAACGCCCGGCCATTCCTGTACTGACCCGCCAGAAAACCCAGCAGCTCCGCTGCACCGGCCTCGGCCAACGCCGTCTGCCTGCCCGCAAGCCAGGCGGCAAACCCACACAAATCACGCCGGTAAGCCGCCAGGGTGTTCTCACTCAGGCCGTTTTCCACCCACAAGGCATCCGCAAACCTGTCGATTATCGCGATATCAGCTTCGCTGCACTGTTCCGCCAGCGGAATCTGCTTTCTGGTGGCACCCACCACATCTACCCTGCCTTTTATCTGACACTAACCCTACCATAAACCTGATGATACGCGCCGTGTTACACTGCGAGTCTGTCAGACAGTCTCAATCCATGACAAGCCAAACCTCAATCCCCGATACAGAATCAACACCGAACGGAGTGCCTGCATGAGCACCACCGCCACCGATTGTTGCGCAAACCCCAAAGAAAAACTGTTAAGTGTCGAGCAAGGCAGGGAGCGTATTCTGCAAGCTGTACACACCGTCACAGCCACAGAAGTGCTGCACCTCACAGCCGCCCTGGGGCGCGTACTGGCCAAACCGGTTGTATCCACCATTGACGTGCCGCCCTTTGCCAACTCGGCAATGGATGGCTACGCGGTACGCAGCCAGGACTGCGCGGATTCCGTGCAGGCCGAGCTGTCTGTGACTGGTTCATCATTTGCCGGTGCGCCGTTTGCCGGAGCAGTAGCTACAGGACAATGTGTCCGCATCATGACCGGTGCAGTGGTACCGGACGGGGCCGATACCATCATCATGCAGGAACATGTCGAGCGCAATGCCGAGCGGGTTACTTTTAGCTGGAAACATGTAGTGGCAGGTCAACATGTGCGTTATGCGGGTGAAGATACCCGCTGCGGTGATACCGTGCTGGGATCAGGTATAAAACTCGGTGCCGCAGAAACCGGTTTACTGGCGTCTGTTGGTGTCAGCGAGGTCAGTGTGTCGAGGCGGCTGCGTGTAGCCTTCTTTTCCACCGGTGATGAACTCGCCAGCATCGGCACGCCGCTGGCCGCCGGGCAGATCTATGACAGTAACCGCTATGCCCTGCACGGCATGCTCGCCAAACCGGCTATCGAATATTATGACCTTGGCGTCATCCCTGATCAGCGCGCGGCGGTACGGGAAGCCTTCCAGCAGGCTGCAGAAGTCGCGGACCTGGTCCTGACTTCCGGTGGTGTATCGGTAGGTGAAGCCGACTACGTCACTGAAACCCTGGGTGAACTGGGTGAAATCAACTTCTGGCGTATGGCCATGAAGCCTGGCAAGCCACTTGCGTTCGGGCAACTGGATGACGCGGTATTTTTTGGACTGCCCGGCAACCCGGTATCTACAATGGTAACGTTCTACCTGTTTGTGCTTCCCGCGATTCGAAAAATGACCGGCGAAACCCCGCGTGACCCGCTACTGGTACAGGCGCGCTGCGCTGTCGACCTGAAAAAAGCGCCCGGCCGTATGGAGTTTCAGCGCGGCATTCTGCAAAGGGGAAAGGATGGAAGCCTGTCGGTATCAACCACAGGTATGCAGGGTTCACACCTGTTGACGTCCATGAGCCGGGCCAATTGCTTTATCCATCTGCCAGCGGCAAGTGCCGGAACTCAGGCGGGTGAATGGGTCACTGTTCAGCCGTTTTCGGATTTCGACTAGCCGGCAGTTGAAAACCCCTCTGGCGGCACGATCCATCGTTGAAAGCCAGCCCATAATGCGGGGCCGGGAAGCGGCAAACTATGTGTAAACTGCGCTTTTTCGCTTACTTTCGCCTTGTCTCGCACTCGCCAGAGACCTTTTCAACTGCCTGCTGGTATAACTCAAGCCTTGCTCTGCTGCTCGGCGATATCCGCCCTTACCTTGTCCATATCCAGTTCCTTGACCTGCCCGATCAGCTGCTCGAGCGCTGAGGCAGGGAGCGCGCCCGGCTGGGAAAACACCAGGATCTGTTCCTTGAATATCGCCAGCATGGGGATGGAGCGCACCTGGAAGTGGGCCGCAAGCTCTGTTTCTTCTTCGGTATTCACCTTTGCGAAGACCATGTCAGGATTGGTCTCTGCAGCAGCTTCGAACACCGGCCCGAAACTCTGGCAGGGACCACACCAGGATGCCCAGAAATCAACTAATACAATATCGTTTTTGTCGATAGTGTCCTGGTAATTTTCGTTGGTGAGCTCGATCGTTGCCATAAAGTGTGCCTGTTCAGATGATTACACGTTGGAATGCACAGTGTAGCAAGTGACACTTTAAGTAAAAACCACAGAGTTATCTATGACTCGCCCGTGACTACGGGCCAGATCAGGAGTCGCCAGGCTGGCGTTCACCACTGTCGCTCGTCGCACCGGGTTGTTCCGCTCCGTTGCGATAGGTCGCATCCATTTCCACACGATTGCGGCCCAGCCGCTTGGCTCGGTACAATGCCTTGTCGGCCCGTTCTATAAAAGCACTGGCAGTTTCACCTGGCTTGTAGAGGGAAACGCCTGCCGAGAATGAAGGCACCGGTATCATGTCACCGTTTGCCTGCCAACGGGTTTCCAGGGCACGGCTTCTCACCTTGGTCAGCGCACGCATGGATCCTTCCTCATCCGTGTTTGGCAACAGAACCGCGAATTCTTCGCCACCGTAACGGGCCACCAGATCGTGGTGTCTGAATATGGAAAGAATGTTTCTGGAGTACATCTGCAAGACTTCATCTCCACCCGCATGGCCGTATTTGTCATTCACCTGCTTGAAAAGATCAAGGTCCATCAACGCCAGCGACAGGGGAAAACCGTAACGCTGAACACGCGCAACCTCATCCTCAATACGCCGCAGGAAGGCACGCCGGTTGGGCAAGCCGGTCAATTCGTCGGTCAGGCTCAGCAAGCGTACCCGGGTCAGTTCATCGCTCAGCTGGCGACTGTCGGACTCGATGAGCTGCAGATAGTGATGTGTACTGTCCAGCTTCTCGGCCAGCTCGTGATGGGCCTTGGTGAGTTTCTCTATCTCACGCACCAGCGTCCAGCGCAGATCCTCAAGCTCCTTGCCATCACCTGCCTGGCGTAGCTCACCGAGAACCACTTCGAGTAATACGCCGAACTCTTCATTCTGCGCTATGGTGCCCAGCACCTGCTCGGCAAGGGTTGACTGCAGCTTCTGGATATCACGACGCTTGGAATCAAGGTGACTGCGGTAGGCTGTATCAACCTGTGCCTCCACTTTGCCACGTCTCGGATCACCTGCTGCTGCATCGTCAGCCAGCTGAGACGTACCGTTAACTGTCGTGCTGAGGTCGGTACTGACACCGCTTTGTGCAGTCCCTGTAAAGCTATCGGGTTGCGGCATGTGCGTCGCTTCTGCTTGCGTCCGATGTTCGTGCTCAGGTTCAGGTTCAGTTTCCGGCAACTCCGGTTCCCGCTGTATTGCCGGTTCAATTACTTCAGCTGCGGGTGTTTCGACATCTGGCTCTTCACCACCAGCGTCAACCCGGGGTTTGTCCTGCTGGTCCTCAACAATTCCAAACGAGGCCAGCAGCGGCTGGACCGCTGCCTGAAACAGACTGGAGTCCAGCTGTTTGAGTGAGCTTATCTGGGCTGCATACTGGTCTACATAATCCCGCAGCGCTTCCAGATCACCCGCCGGGAGCGGCGGCTGCAGGCGCGCCTGCAGCATCCGTACCTGCATATGCAGCGGTGAACCCTCACGCAGGTGACTAATGTAGGCGTCGAGCAACTGGTTTATCAGGATGATATAGACATGCTCGGTGGTCTGCTGACTTTTCAACACATCCTGGAGCATGCGCTCTACCTGGCGGTAGATGACCGCACCGGTCGGTGAATCGCGCACCGCATCCAACAGGCACAGCACTTTGTGCACGCCAGTTGCCTCTACCGCCTGGAGGTCAGTTGCGCTCATACTTCTGGAGTGACTCCTGCGACACAATCATTGGTTGGACGTTTGCCGCCCTTTTATCGTTATCAACCATGTTATTATTGTTCATCTTGATCCGGTCAGCCCGAATCACAGTAAGATCCCCTGCACCGGGAAGTTACTCCCGTTGCAGCCAAAGGACAAACCCGCGGCTGACCCGAATCCGTGGCGTTAAAGCATGCTCACCCCTGAAGACATGTGTCTCAAATACCGGACAGTAGCTCACCGGCCCGGAGCGTGACGTTTATTTGACTGTTTTATCAGTAAAATAGCGCCCTTTTATCCTGCTCCACTGCAATGGCGTATAACCCGACTACAGAATAACAGGGCATTTTCTTACAAAGAATTTCTTGATTTCCCTACAATTCAAGGCGCTATTTTCGACAGGCTTTCCGCGCTTAAGGCCAGAGTAAAACGACACAATTTTGACGCCAACGACACGATTTCAGGGCCGAATTTCGCCGCTGCCCGCCCTGAAACTGTAATGAAACCCGACATAAAGTCCGGGTTTCACCCTAGCGCGGAAAAGATCGCGTCGCGAATACCCTCGACCTTTCCTATACCGGGAACCCTGATATAGCGTGGAGAATCGTCCCGTGCCTCGTTCGCCCACTTGGAGTAATAACCAATCAGCGGTTCGGTCTGGTCGTGGTACACCTTCAGGCGCTGGCGTACCGTGTCTTCCTGGTCATCATCACGCTGCACCAGTGGCTCGCCGGTTTCGTCATCCTTGCCTTCCTGTTGCGGTGGATTGAACACAATGTGGTAGCTTCGGCCCGAAGCAGGATGCACTCTGCGTCCGCTCATGCGCTGGACAATCTCTTCATCATCCACGTCGATTTCCACCACCGCATCGATACTCACTCCCTGTTCTTTCAGCGCTTCAGCCTGCGCCAGCGTGCGTGGGAAACCGTCAAACAGAAAACCTCTGGAACAGTCGTCTTTGGCAATGCGTTCCCTGACCAACCCCAGGATAATTTCGTCTGACACAAGTCCGCCGGCATCCATCACCTTTTTGGCCTCGGTGCCCATCGGCGTACCTTCCGCCACCGCGGCCCGCAGCATGTCACCGGTGGAAATCTGGGGAATACCGTATTTGTCCTTGATAAACTGCGCCTGGGTTCCCTTACCGGCACCCGGACCGCCGAGCAAAATGATACGCATAGCAACCTCCTTTACAGACTGGCACTAAAGCAGTTCCGTATCCGGGTATCCCGGGTACGGCTGACGCTAACATTATCCCCAGTCAACGGTAAAGGTGACACACAGTAGAATGTATACGGGGATGTGGACTGTTTATGATGTCCGGGCCAGCGCCTGATCAGGTACAGAAAATCAGCCCGTTAGTTCAACTGGATACGCTGACCCCAGGGTACCTTGCCCCGGCCTTTGACCAGCCAGAGTACCGGAAAACCGGGCTCGGCTTTGGGAAACTCACCTTCAGCATCGGTGAAATACACCATCAGGTCCGGCTTCAGATCGACCTGTTCCAGCCATTCGAACACCGGTGTAAAACGTGTTCCGCCACGCCCGTAGACGTTCGATGGCATGCTGAACTCCTCCCAGGGCTCGAAGTACCAGGGGCCATTCCTGCACAGGTCTGCGTCGCAGGCGTGCAACGTAAGTCGTGCGCGCATCTGACCCTTGATAGCATCAATTTCCGAGACAAACTCCCGCATCTCGGTATCATTCACGGAACCGCTGGTATCAAGAATGACCAGTACGTCGATCTGTGAGCTTTTCAGTGAGGGTAATATGGCGTTTCCTTCACGCCGCGAGGGACGCTGATAGCTGTAGTCATCGCGAGCGGCCGCTGTCATATAACGCGCCAGCAACATGCGCCAGGGCAGCTGTGGCTGTAACAGGTGCTCGACCAGTCGTGCCATGGCGGAACCCAGCTTGCCGGCCTGCATCGCCTGCTGGGCGGCCCCTGCCAGCCGCTGTCGCCACTGCACGGCCAGTTGTTCCTGCTCGGTTTCGGTCAGCGGCCGCGGGGCGTTACCGCTCGGTTCGGGTTCGGACTCACTGTCACCGGAACCACCGCCATCACTGTCGTCTGTATCGCGCGACTGTCCTCCGGAGGACCCCTGTGACTTGTCTTCCTGGTCGTAGAAATGGTCATCATGGGTTTCTTCCTTGCTGTCGTCGTCAATATATGGATAGATCTCCTCAGCCATCATGCCTTCGAAACCACTCTTCAGCAGCACGCCGGGCGGTGGCTTGAGTCCTTCCTTGACCAGCAACGGGTTGATGGCAAGATCACAAGCGATATCCCAACGCCGCTTGACACGATGCTGGCGGCGGGCGAAATGAGACAGGGCGCAGTGCAGGGCTTCATGCGCCAGCACATACTGGGTCTGATCAAGTGACAGTCTGCTGATGTAGTCGGGGTTGTAGTAAAGCGCGCGGACATCGGTACCAATGGTTTTACAACGTTCCGGTTTGGTCGCATGCATGGGCAGACGCAATACCAGCGCACCCAGAAAAGGCTTGTCCAGAATCAGACGGGTACGCGCTGCGCTGAGCTTGGTTTCGATATCATCTGACATAGTCTGGTGTTGGGTCACAACCTACATATCGAACAACATAACGTCTGCGACCGCCTTCGCCCATTTTGAAAACTGTGGCACCTGGAAGAGATCCTGGCCGATAGCGCGGTGCATATCCGAAATCAGCATGACACCCATCTCGCGCTGCGGGAATGCGCCTGCATAATCGATAATGTGTCCGTGCACGGTTTGCGCATCGCCGGTATCACGCACGCGGATGGCGCGAGCGACCAGTGCGGTGGCGACTGCATACTGCAGGTCGGTTTCTTTCGGAACCGGGACTGAATCACCCCGTGTAATGGCGTCTATATCAGGAAGCTTGTCGAGATTGTCAACGAAGGCATGCAGCTCGATACCGGCTGCCGGGCCTACGCAGGCCTGCAAAGCCTCCATCAGGACCTGCGTGTTGCCGCCGAACTTCTGTAGCGCACGATGGGCAAATTCCCAGGAACGCGGCGAGGGGAAGGCCACCGGATTATGTGCCGGATCAAACTCGAACAACAACTCGGGCCGGAAACGCAGAAATGCAATCAGCCGCTCATCAATGCCGTTGGCGTAGGCCCACGCGACCCAGTCGTCCAGGTTAACATCCAGCTCGTAGTGCGAGAATCGATTCGCCAGTGGCGATGGCATGCTGTAGGTCACGCCGCGGTCGCCCTGCCGGTTGCCGGCCGCAAAGATCGCCCAACCCGAGGGCACCTCGTAGGCACCCAGCCTGCGGTCCAAAATCAACTGGTAGGCCGCCGCCGAAACGCTCGGCGGAACAGATGTAATTTCGTCGAGGAACAGGATGCCGTTCGGCCCGTGACGCTCCGCATCCGGCAGCATGGCCGGCACCGCCCATTCGACCTGTTCACCGATGCGAAACGGAATGCCACGCAAATCAGTGGGTTCCATTTGCGAGAGACGAATATCGATCACCGCCACCTGATGCTTTAGTGCCACCTGGGCAACAATCTGCGACTTGCCGACGCCGGGCGGCCCCCACAGCATCACCGGCGTGTGTTGACGCAATTGCACGCTCTGAAATTCAGTTTCAAGCACTGTTAACAGCTGGGATGGTCGCATTATTCCTCCAAAACCGGCGCAGTCAGGCAGGTCCCGACCAACGACGCGATATGGTACGCAAGTAGCTGGCCAATTGCATGGTGCAGCCCTGAAAACCACCAGAACACAACGGGTTAAAAACATCCGCGACAGCGCCCCGGATAGTTTCTGAATACCTCAACAATTCCCGGCTCCCGCCGCTATTTTCCGCATCACAGCGACCATAACCCCGATATATCTATGCCATCCACCGAAACCAATATTTCCCGCCTGCTACTCTGCTCATCTGACACGACCAAACTGCAGCCGCTCAGACAACGTCTGATTGCAGCGGGCGTTGAGGTCGACTGCGCTACCGAAGCTGATAAAGCACGCGAGCTGTTGTGGAACCGGCACTATGACGGGGTTGCACTCGACCTGTTGCTTGCCGATCGCGATGGCATTTCGTTTGCAATGGAATTACGCCAGGAACACCCCTGGGTTCCCATACTGGTCATTTCGACGACGCAGACCAGCGAACGTACCGACAACAGCCCGGACTGGCTATCCCGCTGCAGCGATTATGCGCGCCTGGTATTCGCCCTGAAACAGGCCGGGCAACGTTCGGCCGGGCATCCACCCTGTATATTACACATTGAGGACAATGACAGTCTCGCAGAACTGGTACAGAATACTATTGGCCGGCAAACCACACTGTTTCGCGCCCGCTCCGCCAAGGAAGCACAGATTGCCATGGCGCTGCGCAACTATGACCTCGCGCTGGTACGCACGCAGTTAGCCTCTCTGTCGACGCAGTGGAGCGACCACACGTCTTTCCAGCAGCAGACACTATGCGTCAACACCGATGCTGACAGCGATCCGCTGCTGATAATTCTGAATAATCTGCGGCGTACCCGCCACGTGCACGAACCCGCTTACTGCTAGCAACAGGCTAGACCCGCAACGGGGCAGGCTGTCCCGTTGCGCGCCAACGCAGGTAATCTTCGAGTATCCGTGCGTGATCGAACGCCAGCGCCGGACACTGTGCCGGATCAAACAGGGCCAGGCTCTTCGCATCATCCTGCGCCGATGCCTCACCCGACGCAGTCGCTACGTATACTGCACTGACCGTATGGCCACGTGCATCGCGCTGCGGATCTGAATAACACCCCAGCAAACATACCAGCTTGATATCCAGAGACGTTTCTTCCTGCGCTTCCCGAACAGCCGCCAGTTCAAGACGCTCGCCGATATCAACGAATCCGCCGGGTAATGCCCAGCCATGCGGCGGATAGCGGCGTTCGATCAGCACAATCGGCCGTCCTGGCTGATCGGGCATTTCGATCACTATATCGACCGTCAGCAAGGGGGTGACCGGTTTCACCATTTCATTCCACGCAACTGGCGGCGCGCTTTTTTGTCCGGCTTGCGTTGTGGGTGTGGCGTGCTGGCTGCGGCCAGTTTGTGTTGCTCGCTCAAGGCCGCACGTTTCTCGATACTCTGCGCGGTTTCTTCGTACAGCAACCGTGCGACTCCGGCCGGCCCTCTGCGTTCAGATAGCAGCAGAACATGAATCTGAAACTCGTAACCGCCCTTGTGAATTTCCAGCCCGTCACCCACCTTCAGCGCCCGGGCACGTTTGACACGGGCGCCGTTAAGCTGGACCTTGCCACCATCCACGGCCTGTGCGGCCAGACTGCGCGTTTTGAAAAACCGGGCGGCCCACAACCACTTGTCGATGCGTACGGACTCAGCCAACTGCTCTTGCTGCCTGTACAAGCTGCTCGACAGGAACCGCTCCGTCGAGACGCTGTTCACCGATAAAATAGGTTGGCGTTGCCTTGACGCCCAGATCTCCGGCCGCTTTCATGTAGTGCTGCAACCGGCTCGCAACCACGGTGTCCTGCCAGGCAGTTTCAATTTGTTCCTCGCTCATGCCCGCATCCAGCGCCAGACGACGCAGACAATCACGGTCACCAATATTCTGTCCTTCCGAGAAATAAGCTTCAAACAGGCGTTTGTGCAGATGGTAGAACACGTCACGGCCAATATACTTTGCCGCCTCGGCCAACAGCAGGGCAGACCGGGAATTGGTGGTGAAATCATGGTCGCGCAAGGGCAGATGCTCTTCTTCGGCCATCTCCCGAAGCGTGGTCATCATGCGTTGCCAGGTCTCTGACGGGTAGTTCAGTGATGCTACAGGTTCACCCCCGGGTGAGGTTTCCGGGTGGATTTCCAGAAAACACCAGTTGACCTTCAGGTCGTAGTCCGCACGCAAATGGTTGAGACGCGCATCTCCCACATAACAGAAGGGACAGATGTAGTCGCTGAATACGGTGACTTTCAGTTCGGGTTTGGCATGCATCATATCCACACTCTGAAAAAGCTACCCGGCCCCGCAGGACACTGCAATCAACCGGCCAGACTGACGGCAGAAAACCCAGGCTGCCGTCAGTTACCCGGTGCCTTGCTAATTGGACAGTTCAACAAGAATACTGTTCATGCGTTTCACAAACACCGTCGGATCTTCCAGCTGTCCACCTTCACTCAGCAGCGCCTGTTCGAACAACAGGTGGGACCAATCCGAAAACCTGTCCTTATCCTGTTCCTGTTTCAGGTACTCAACCAGCGGGTGCTCCGGATTCACTTCCAGCACCGGCTTGCTGACCGGCACGTCGTGCCCCGCCTGCTTCATCAGTTGCTGCATGTGAACCGGCATATCCTGCTCGCCCAGCACCAGGCAGGACGGCGAATCGGTCAGCCGGTGGCTGATGCGAACGTCCTGTACATCATCGTCCAGCGATTCCTTGATACGCTCGAGAAAATCCTTGTGCTCTCCCTCGATTTTTTTGGCGGCTTTCTCGTCTTCCTCGTCGCCTAATTTACCGAGATCCAGTTCACCCTTGGCTACCGACACCAGCGTCTTGCCGTCAAATTCTGTCAGGTGCGAAACCAGCCATTCATCCACGCGGTCGCTCATCAACAAAACTTCAATGCCTTTCTTGCGGAACACTTCCAGGTGCGGACTGTTCCTGGCTGCCGCGAAACTGTCTGCTGTCACGTAATAGATTTTTTCCTGCCCTTCCTGCATACGGCTGACATAATCTTCCAGTGGAACATTCTGTTCTTCCTTGTCGCTGTTTGTCGATGCAAACCGCAACAGTTTGGCAACACGTTCCTTGTTGGAAAAATCTTCTGCCGGCCCTTCCTTCATTACCTGGCCGTATTGACTCCAGAATTCCGCGTACTGTTGCGGGTCGTTTTTGATCATACCCTCCAGCAGACCCAGCACTTTCTTTACCGAAGCCCCGCGAATCGAGTCGATAAACTTGTTTTTCTGCAGAATTTCGCGCGATACATTCAACGGCAGGTCATCGGAATCCACCAGGCCGCGTATGAAGCGCAGGTATTGCGGCATCAGGTTTTCCGCGTCGTCCATGATAAACACACGACGCACGTACAGCTTGATGCCATGCCGCCGGTCACGGTCCCAAAGATCAAACGGTGCGTGTTTGGGAATGTAGAGCAGACTGGTATACGACTGGGTACCTTCTACCTGGTTATGACTCCACACCAATGGCTCGCCGAAATCATGCGACACATGTTTGTAAAATTCCTTGTACTCGTCGTCTGAAATGTCGCGCTTGGGACGCTTCCAGAGCGCCGATGCATTGTTAACAGCCTCGAACTCGTCTTCCTTGCCTTCTTCCGCAGAGGCCATTTCGATCGGCAGGGAAATGTGATCTGAGTACTTGGTGATAATCGAACGCAGGCGGAAGGCCTCCAGGAATTCGTCCTCTTCCTCACGCAGATGCAGGGTCACTTCCGTTCCGCGAACGTCCTTCTCAACCGACTCCAGTGTATAGCTGCCTTCGCCGCTGGACACCCAGCGAACCGCTTCATCGGCCGCCGCACCGGCGTGGCGTGTGGTGAGTGTTACTTCATCGGCGACAATAAAACAGGAGTAGAAGCCGACACCGAACTGGCCGATGAGTTCTACATCCTTACCCTGATCCCCGGTCAGCGCATCAAAAAACTGCTGAGTGCCTGACTTGGCGATAGTACCAATGTTGTCCACCACCTCTTCGCGTGACATTCCTATACCGTTATCGCTGACAGTAATGGTCCGCTTCTCCTTGTCGAACGTGACCCGTATCTTGAGATCGCTGTCACCATCGTAGAGCGCATCATTCGACAGGGCCTCAAAACTGAGCTTGTCGCAGGCGTCTGAAGCGTTGGATATCAACTCGCGGAGGAAGATTTCCTTGCTGGAATACAGGGAGTGGATCATCAGGCCCAGCAACTGACGGACCTCGGTCTGGAACTCCAGTGTTTCTTTCTGTGTTTCTGTCGTCATGGTCTGCAACTCTTCATATGGTAATTAAACGGCACAAACGCACCGCTGCAAATCGGTTTACTGCTTCAAGGTGGGGACGTTATTTCCGGATTTCAACACCCTCAGCCTGCAACAACCATTGTTTGACTCTCACCAGCCGACCCTGGCGGTCGCCCGCGAACCCGCCCGGACCATGCTGTGCCACGACGCGGTGGCAGGGCACGACAATAGGCACCGGGTTTTTCCGGCAAGCGTTGCCGACCGCCCTGGCGCTGGTCCCCAAACGTTCTGCCAGAGATCCGTAAGTCATTATTCTACCGGCCGGAATCCGGCGCAGCGCACGCCAGACCTTGCGCTGAAAGACCGTACCCGAAAGCTGAACATCGATCTCCGGACTAGAGCACGGGTTGTCGAAATAGCCAAGAATCGACTGCTGCACTCGCCTGGTGTCCGCGCACTGTGCTTGTCGCAGCTGATACCTGCCGGACAGGAACTCCAGCCGGCAGAGCGTTTTGCCCTGTACACTAATCCCCAGCTTTCCCACCGGCGAAGCAAAGACTGCATCAAAAACCTGCCCAGCCACGATCAACTACCCTTCTGTCTTGCGCCGCTGACCAGATGCAGGCGCTGAATTTCGTTTTGCAGTACCGCCTTGCGGCTGGTATCGCGGGTAGCACGCAACAGGCCACTGTAGATCTGCCGCGCGTCTTCCAGCAGTCCGGCCTCGACCAGCACCTTGGCGGCGCGGTAGCGTGCAGTCTGCGCCCAGGGATCCATGGCCGTCGCATCCGTCAGGGTTGCAGATTTCAGGTACAGGTAGGCGGCTCGTTCGTACTGTTCGAGATCCTGCAGCGAATCGGCCATCCAGAACAACAGCTCACGCCGTTGCTGCTGATTCAGCGGCTTGTCCAGCAGCGCCGTAAACAGGGCAAGCGCCTGCTGATTGTAGCGCAAGGTCTGCAGATCAAACACAACCTGCAGCAAGCGGTCAACCTTCTGTTTATCCCAGGCCAGTTCCTGTTCAGCAAGCAGTTGCTGCAACACCTTCACCCCGGATGCGACTTCACCGGTAAATATGGCGACGCGCGCACGACGCA
>Ga0316189_10000978_pt1 | contig 28492 bp, 25 predicted proteins | sample LowCovwburrow_MG_FD_204930 | JGI IMG/M metagenome (GOLD analysis project Ga0316189, IMG submission 204930) | Coastal sediment microbial communities from Maine, United States - Lowes Cove worm burrow | ecosystem: Environmental > Aquatic > Marine > Coastal > Sediment | place: USA: Maine...
GCAGGCCGCGCTCTTTGCGCCGATCCCGACATTCGTTGGCATCATGGTCTTGATCGTAGTCGGTTTGTTCAACGCGATTCGCCAGCCCTTGGTCATTTGGCTCACCGTGCCGCTGGCGCTGATAGGCGTCACCGGCGGACTCCTGCTCTTCAAACAGCCCTTTGGTTTCATGGCCCTGCTCGGTTTCCTCAGCTTGTCCGGGATGCTGATCAAGAACGCCATCGTGCTCGTCGACGAAATGGACCTGCAGGTTCGCAATGGGAAGCCAACCTATGACGCGGTTCTCGACGGCGGCGTGAGCCGATTGCGTCCCGTTGCGATGGCTGCGGCGACCACGGTTCTCGGCATGATTCCGCTTTTCACCGATGCGTTCTACGTCGCGATGGCAGTCACGATTGTAGGCGGATTGCTGGTGGCCACGGTGCTCACGATGATCGTCGTGCCGACGTTCTACGCGATCTTCTTCAAGGCGCGGGCGAACCCCAGCGGCGCCACGACGGCGCCGCCTGCCTCCGCGTGACCTAGTCGCGTGGCATGCTCTGTTCGGCGATGTGCAGGCCGACGAGGCGCGCAATCATCACGGCCAGGTAGAGCTGGCCGATCACCCCTTCGAGCACCGCGAGCGGTCGCGCCAATCCAGACACCGGCACGATGTCGCCGTACCCCATCGTAGTGAGGCAAACCAGACTGAAATACATCAGCCCGTCGACGAGGCGCGCGCGGCTTTGGCGCGCCTCCTCTGGGATGCCGGAGAGTGCGCCCGGACTCACGATCTCGAGGAGTTGGAAGACGAACATGAACGCCACGGCAATGAGCAGGTAGGTCACCATGGCGCCCAAGATGGTGTCGACGGTGACTTCGCGGCGACGAAAGAGGTCCCCAACGATGATTGTGATCGCGTAGACAAGCCACGCGAGCGTCAGGGTCAGCGCGCCGGTGTTGAAGCCTCGAATTCCCAAGAGAAGCTCACCCCATCGGACGGCAAGCGTCACGGCAGTGAGCACCAGAAACGGCCACCGAAGCCGGTCATCCGCTGCCGAGTAGACGCCCGCCAACAGAATGGCGTCGAACATCAGCTCACCGAGGAACCAGCCGCTTTCCTCCGAGACGAGGGGAGAGACGAGGATCAACACTATCAGGACGACGAGCAGTGATGCGTTTCGCGGAATCTTGTGAGTGAGTGACCTCATGTCAGCGGTGCGGATGCTACATGCATGCGCGGCTGCACGCTAGCGACGCAAGCGGTAAAAGCTCCAGTGTTGGCCCGCATCTCGATGCGTCGTCGAGGTCTCAGTGCGGAAGATGGCCCGCACGGTCGAGAGGTCGACGAGCGGATCGCCCTGGGCGCGGGGATCGAGGACCGGATCTAGGTACACCGAGAGGAGCAGCTCTTTCACGGCCATCGGGCGTTCGTAGAGCTCGCGCGCGGTGGAGGGGCCGGCCTCGATCGAGACGCACTCGCAGCCGCGACCTCGTTGGAGGTATCGGATGGCCCGCCGGATGTCGGGCGCCTCGTCTGCGACGACCGGGCAGGGGGCCGCGGCGAGCTTGCGCGTTGCTGCGCGATCGCTCGTGAAGATGAGCGGACGGGCCCAGCCGTGGAACACGGGATGCTCGAAGTCGATCTCGCCGCTCCCCGTGAGGATCAAGATCCATGGAGGCTCGCACAAACCCCAGCGCCTCTCGCGCCAGCTCTCGAGCGCATCGCCCCAGCGGGGGTCCGCGCGGAGGCTGAACGAGAGCTCGGGCTCGTCGCGGAGGATCTTGCCGGTGATGATGATTCCGTCGGCGCGTGCTCGCGCGATGTGTAGGGCCAACCAGTCCAGATCGCTCTTCGGACCGTGCTCGTTGATCTTGATGGTGGTCAGGGGCGCGTCCGGTGAGGCGCGCCAGGCGGCGAAGCTGTGCGAAACGGAAGGTCGGGTGTCGAGCGGGCTACCAAACAACGCGCGCGCAGCGCGGTCGACGCTGCGCGTGTCGGTCAGCTCGACGAGAGAGGCGGCCATCGCATGATGGAAAGGCGCTTTCGCAGCCAAGTCAACCAGGTTTCCACCCAAAACTCGCCCGGCGGATCCCTGGCTGTTAAGGTCGCCGAATGTCGCGTTGGCTTTTGATCGTGGTGGCCTTCGGCATCGGTTGCGCCGGCCGCCAGACCCCCGATGGATCGCAAGAGGTCGTCGTGAGCCCCATTCCGGTTCCGCAGCCTGTCTACCCGCGGGAAGAGCTCAGCACCGAGCTACAGGAGCTTTGGAAACGCGTCGAAGAAGCCGTTGCGGTACGCCCGCCGGAGCCCCCCGAGGGCGCGAGCGAAGAAGCGATCGAGGCTTGGGCCGAGGGCTCGTTCAGGCAGTGGTTGCTCCAGCGGCAGGCGGCCACCGACCGCGCGCTTGCGGCGACGGCGGCCTTGCGAACCCATCCGCTGTTCGAGCGCGGCATCGGCACGGCGCTCTTCGGCTACATGTACGAAGACATGGCTGGCAGCATCCGAGGCGCCCCGGTTCCCGAGAGCATCGCGAAGGACGAAGAGCTCCTCGACATCTACACCAACGCGTTGACCGAGCACATCACGCCCTTCGCCGAGCTCTCCGCGCGCGCGTACTACGCGTGCCTCGCCCTCTTCGTGAAGCTCGAGGATCCACAGTGGGGCGAATGGGCCTACTACTGCGACGAGCGGGGCGCCGAGGTCGTCGACACGTTTGAGCTACAGCCGCCCGAACCGGTCGACGCGTCCACGACCGTCACCCAGCTCGTAACCCCTCGCTGAAGAGGTCGGGCCCCTTTTTCGGGGTGTCCATTTCGGGGCGGGCGCTTTTCTCGGGGATCAGGCTCATCGCGCGCTCCGCGAGGGTCGTGATCGTGAGTGACGGGTTGACGCCCGGGTTCGCCGATATCGCCGAGCCGTCGATGACGTAGAGGCCCGGGTAGTTGTAGACCTCGTGACTGGCGTTGATCACGCCCGTCTCGGCGGAGTCGCCCATGCAGGCGCCGCCGAGAATGTGGGCGGTCGAGGGGACGCCGAGGAGGGTCTCGGTCATCAGGGTGGTTGTCACGCCCTCGGTCTTGTCCGCGAACCGCTCGGCGAGGTCGGTGGCTTCTTCCATGAAGGCCGACGGCGCCTGCGTCGGGTCGTCTACCTCGGTGACCAGTGCGCGTCGATATCCCGTGCGCCACTCCCGCCCGAGCCGCATTCGAAGCGTGCCTTCGAGCGTGCGCATGTAGAGAAGCACCTGCGAATGCTTCGCCAAATCGCTCACGAATAGAGCTCGAAGCCAGCGAACCGGCTGGCGGAGGAATGCCACGACTCCGCCCCAGATCCGCGAGAGTACCGTCGGCCCCGGTGAATGCGGCGCCAGCAAGGTGCGGAAGAAGCCCGAGCCGGATCCGTAGCGCACCGGCTCGATGTGGCTGTGATCGTCGGTGTGAAGGATCGACGTGATGGCGACGCCCTTCGAGAAGTTGGTGCCCTTCTTCGGGGAGAGCACCGCGATCAGCGCCTCGCTGTTGGAGCGCACGAAGTCGCCCACGCGCTCCGAAAGCTTGGGCAAGCCTTCTGGGTCTTCCTTCATCTGGAGAAGGAGCGGCATCGTACCCATCACGCCGCCCGCGAGGATCACGCGGTCCGCCGTAAACACCGTCTCCGGTCCCTTCTCGAACGTCGGCTTCGTCTCGATGCGGTAGCCGTCGTCGGTGGCGCGAACCGCGGTCACCTCCGTTTCGGCGAGCACCTCGGCGCCGTGCTTTTCCGCGAAGTACAAGTAGTTCTTCACGAGCGTGTTCTTCGCGCCGATGCGACAGCCGGTCATGCATGCGCCGCAAAAGTTGCAGCCGACACGATCGGGGCCTTCGCCGTCGAAGTAGGGATCGGGCACCTTCTTGTTAGGCTCGCCAAAGTAAACCGCAACCTCGGTGGGGTGGAAGTGCTCTTCGCGCCCCATGTCTTTGGCGATCTCCTCGATGACTTGGTCGCCCTTCGTCACGACGGGATTGGGCGCCGCCCCCAGCATCCGCTTTGCCGTCGCGTAGTGCGGGGCGAGCTCGGTTTCCCAATCGTTGAGACTGCTCCACGAGCCCGATTGGAAGAACGCCGACTTCGGGGTCGGAAGGGTGTTGGCGTACACGAGCGAGCCGCCACCCACGCCCACGCCGTGCAGCACGGTCATGTGCTTCATGAACGACATCTGAAAGATGCCCTTGAGCCCCATCGAAGGGTTCCACATCCAACGCTTCAGATCCCAGTTCGTTTTCGGAAAATCCTCATCCGAAAAACGCCGCCCCTTCTCGATGACGAGAACCTTGTAGCCCTTCTGCGTCAGGCGGTGCGCCGATACGCTGCCGCCGAACCCAGATCCGATGATGATCCAGTCGTACTGCCGTTCGCCCATGTGGCTACTCTAGCCCGCCGGCGGGTCGAGATCGAGCGGAGCTCAGCCCCCGGCGCCGCCGATCGAGCGAGGCATGCCAATCAGCGTCAACAGCTCCATTCGAGCGGCTTCGTCTTTCAAAAAGCAGCCTGTGAGGCGACTCGTAGTCGTCCAGGAGCCCGGCTTTCGAACGCCGCGGTAACACATGCAGAAGTGCTGGCACTGCAAGATGACCGCCGTGCCCTGCGGGCTCAGAGTCTCGTTGATCGCGTTTGCGATTTGCGCCGTGAGCTTCTCTTGAACCTGCAAGCGCTTCGCGAAAGTGTCTACGGTGCGCGCAATCTTCGACAGGCCAACCACCTTGCCGTTCGGAATGTACGCGACGTGCGCCTTGCCGACGAACGGCACCACGTGGTGCTCGCAGTGGCTGTAGATTTCGATGTCGCTGACGAGCACGAGCTCGTCATAGCCCTCGACCTCGCTGAACGTTCGCGAAAGGTGCGCCTCCGGGTCCTCGTGATAGCCCCTGAAGTGCTCCCCGATGGCGCCGAGCACTCGCCGGGGCGTGTCTATGAGGCCCTCGCGGTTCGGGTCGTCGCCGATGTAGGCGAGGAGCTTGCGCACACACTCGGCAGCTTCTTCTTCGCTTGGCTTTTCACTCATGGCAATACGGTTTCATTGGACCGGGGGTCCGGTGCGTCAAGCCAAGGTCATGGCGCTTCAGGGGGCGCGCTTGCTCAGTCGCCCGCGCTGCGATGATACACGCGCCGTGCCGCCCGGACGACGAATCGTTCGGTTGAGGGCTTGCCGCGGGTAAGCGGCTTCGCGCCTGGCGCGGCGGGTCGCGCCCTGCTGTGCCTCAGGGGTGGGGTCGGCGACAAACGCTTCGCGGACGACGGGGAGGCCCTCGAGCGCCGGCTTGGCTTCAATCGGCGGCGTTTGCGCCGGCGTTGGCGCGCTAGCGTCCACGTAGACCTCGCCGCGGGCTGCTGCACCGCCTGCGCGGCGACCGGAATACACGCAATCGGCGATCGACAGGCCGCTCACGTACTGCCTCGAGCAGACGCCAACGGCGTTTCGGCCCGCAGCGTAGAGCCCGGGAATCACGCCTCCGTCTTGCCCTTGCACCTGCCCTGTGTGCTCGTCCACGACGAGGCCGCCGAGGGTGAGGGTCGGACAGGGGAAGCGCTTGCTGCGGATGCCCGCGTTGATCGCGTAGTACGGTCCGCTCCGCATGGCGTGCATCTTCTCCGCGTCTTTGCCGAAATGGTCGGCCGACTTGCCTTCGGCTGCGTCGTTGTAGTCATCGAGGGTCTTTCGCAGAGTCTCGGCGGGGACCTTGATGATCTTGGCGAGATCTTCGATCGATTTGGCCTCTTTGCTGTTGAACCAGAGGTTCAAGAGCGCCGGGGCGCGCTGGAACCATTGCGCCTTGCCTGGTTTGCACTGCTCGCGCGCGAGCTTCTTGAGCTCGCCGTTGATCACGAGGATCGCTTCGCCGTCGTTTTCCTCGACCATCGCCTCGCCGACGGCCGCACCGTACATGAACTCGTTGATGTAGCGCTCGCCGTTCTTGTTGATGATCATGCCCTTCGCGAACGCCTCCGGGGGGTTGATGAAGCGCCAGGCGGAGACGCGATTCATCAGGTCGGTCTTTGCGCCAACGCTCGTTCCGAGAAGGATGCCGCTCCCGTTGTCGGACGTGGTGCCGAGCGGCATTCCGGTCCGGTATTTCGGGGCGACTTCCTTGACCATCTCTCGGTTGTAGATGAAGCCGCCCGCCGCGAGGATGACGCCCTTAGTGGCGCGGGCGCGGGTGGCGACCGAGTGCTCTGCCTCGATCTGGAAGCATCGGCGGCGGAGCTTCGCGGCAAGCTTCGGGTTGTACTTCACGATGGCGATTCCAGCCTGGTGAAGCTTCCGGTGAAGCTGGCTCCAGAAGCCTTCCTTGACCTTTCGGTACTCCACACCGAGGACCTGGTTGCCGCTGTCGATGACCAAGCGAGTCACCCGCGCTTCGTATTCGACCTCGATGCCCGCGCGCACGGCGGAAGCGCGAAGCGGCTCGTAGAAGCTCTCACCGGGAAGCCCCGCGCCCTTGGCGCGATGCCCGCGCGGTGCTGGCTTGGCTGCGTCTTTGTACGGCGAGAATCCCTCGTTGCCCGAGTAGTAGAGGTAGTAGTCGTCCGTTGGGTAACTGGTCTTGTAAGGGCAAAGCGAGCCTTCGAACGGAACGCCGTGGCCCTCGAGCCACTCGAGGTTCTCCACGCTGCGCTCGCAGAAATCGCGAAGCGTCGGCTCCGACACGACCCCTTTCACCTCGAGCGACAGGTAGCGAAACATCTCGTCCGCGTCATCGTCGATGCCGGCCTCTTTCTGAATGTGCGTGCCACCGCCTGCGTAGAACACGCCGCCGCTGATCGCCGTTGCGCCCCCGCCGTGGAACCGGTCGAGAACCAGCACGCGCGCGCCCTCAGCCTTCGCTTCGAGTGCTGCGCAGGCGCCGGCTCCACCGAACCCCACCACGATCACTTCGGCTTCTTGGTCCCACGCGTCGCCGTTCGCCTTGGTCACCACCAAGGGGGTATCGGCTGGCTTTGGAGCGAGTGTTTTCTTCCCTTTAGGCATGGACAAGAACTAGAACATGTTTCACTTGGCCTGTCGAGGCGACAGTGGGAGTCAGTCCGGCCCGGGAATCGCCGCCTCTAGGAACTTCAGGTAGCGCTCGGCAGTCTGGCCGACGAAGAGCAAGTCGGCGTGATCGATGCGTGGCACCTCGATGTACTCGTCGGCGTGAAACAGACGTGCGAGCTCTCGGCCGTGATGCACGCCGATCAGTGTGTCCGCGCTGCCGTGGGCCACGAGGATGGGGCACGCGACTTCTTTCGCGAGCTCGCGGGTCATGAAACGGTGTTCGAGCAGCCGCCCCACGGGCAAGAACCGGTAGTGCTCCTTGGCGAGGTCGACGATCGAGGTGAAGGTGGACTCCAAGATGAGTGAGCCGGCGCTGACCTTGGCGGCGAGCTGGGCGGCGACGCCGCCACCGAGGCTCCGTCCGTGAATCGCCACCCGAGCCGGGGCCGCGCGGAGCTCCCTCGTCACCCACGCCCATGCGGCGCGCGCGTCTCGGTGAACCCCTTGCTCGGTGGGCGTGCCCGTGCTTCCCGGGTACCCGCGGTAGTGGACGCCGACGAAATCCCAGCCCTCGCTCAACAAGAGATTCTGTAGCTCGATCTGGGCGAGCACCGACGAGGCGTTCCCATGAAAGTAGAGGACGACGCGGCGAGGGCCGGTTTCGACGGCTTCTCGGTGCCAGCCGTAGAGCGTCTCGCCGTCTTCGGTGGGGATTGCGAGCTCTCGCGCGCCGACCTGTTCCGCGACCCGGGCGAGAAGCGCGGTGCTGACGCCTTCGGGCCCGGGGAAGATCATCTGACGTTGAAACCGAGAGAACAAATCTTGTGCTCCGCTAGCTCGCATGACTTACCATGCGCGGCGATGAGCGGAATCATGAAATCAGTCGCCGCGCTGCTCTCCCTCGGATTGGTGGCGTGCGGCGGGTCGAAGTCGGCGGACTCCGGGTCGACCGGCAAGGTCAGCGCGGTCGAGGCGATGGGGATCACCCCGCCCGACTCCCCGTGGGACGAAATGAGCGTTGCAGACAGGGAATTCTACATGATCGGCAAGGTGAACCCGATTATGAAGGAGCTCTTTGCCGCCCACGACGCCGAAGAATACGGCGACTTCGATTGCGTCGACTGTCACGGCGAGGAGATGCGAGAAATCAATTTCAAGATGCCCGCCCCGTCGATGTACATCGTCCCGCCCGAAGGGACGCCGGGTCATCGCGGGATGCTGTCTACCTTCCCTGAGCAAGTGAAGTTCATGCAGGAGGTCGTGACCCCTTCGATGGGCAAGCTCCTCGGCATCGAGAACTACAGCTGTGCCGGCTGTCACCCGAGCGAGGCGCCGAAGAAGGCTTCGTCGAAATCGAAGCGATAGCAGTGCTTCCGGTCACCTTTGACCGGGCTAGAACCCCCTGCTAGCGTTCAGCCACTTTTTTCCGGAAAGGGAGTCCGATGACCTGGGTCATTACACGTCTTTGCCGCGATTGCGTCGACAAGTCCTGCGTCGACGTCTGTCCCGTGGAGTGCATTTACGAATACAAGGGTGACGACAAAGAGACGTTCCCCAACCAGCTGTACATCCAGCCGGAAGAGTGCATCGACTGTGGCGCGTGCGAGCCGGAGTGTCCTTGGGAGGCGATCTACGAGGATGCCTCGGTGCCCGAGGTCTTCACGGACGACACCGAGCTCAACGCGAAGATGGTCGAGGCGCAGGACGACTTCGAGGTTCCGGTCAATGACGGCACCGATCAGCCGACCCCAGAAGAAGTGGCAGAGAACAAAACCAAGTGGGGCCTCGCCTAACGCTTGATCCGGTAGGCGGCGTAGAGATACGCAGCCGCCACCGCGGCTAAGCAGGCGTACGCGACTGCTAGGTAGAAGTCCGCGAGGTCGTTGGCGCTCCAGCCGAACTGCTGGACGAGGCGGTTCATGTCGCCGTCGCTGTCCGCGCCGACCGCGGAGCCCCAGGGCATCTGGGACACGTCCGCGGAGACGGTGCGCCACAAGAGTGCGGCGTGGACGAAGCAGAGGCCGGCCGGAATGATGGCCAGCCATCGCCAGAAGTCCCAACGGAACCGGTCCGGCAACGGGAAGTGAAAGGTGACGAGAAGGAACCCGCCGAACACGAGCTCTCCGAGGGCGCCGGCCAGAATTTGCCACATCAATGTGGTCGTCGGGGAGATGAGGAATGTCGCGATTGCCCAGGCCGCAAGTACCGCGCCCGCGACCCCCAGCATGAAGCGGTTGTTCTCCCGATACGTGTGCCACATCAGCCAGCCGAGTGCGCCGACGACGAGCAAACCCATCAGCACCGACTGATCGTCGAACCAATAGGTGAAGAACGGAAGTGGAATGGCGATCCGGCTGCTGAGCCATGATGCGGCAGCGTGGCCGAGCTCGTGAAACGGCATGCCAACGAGCGATGCAAGAAGGCGACCGAGACTGGTCGAGCACAAGAGCCAGCTCGAGAGCAGCGCCACGGGAACCCCAACCAGGTTTCCGACGCCGCGATCGTGTCGGCTTCGGCTGTGTTCCAGGTGCGGTCCATCGCGCGTGATTGGAGCGGCGCTCGGTGCGGGCGCAGTGACAAACCGAACGGGGCGCCGCGAAGTCTGGAGTGCACGCGCGAGCGCGAAGAAGGCACCGTCGCCGAGCCAGAGTCCGCCGCACCGACGGCACTGCCACGACTCCGCGTCTTCGGCGCCCTTGACTTGCAGCGGTTGCATCGCTGGGTCGACGCACTTCGGGCAGCGCATCCCGATCTCGTCTCCGAGCGACACGGGCACGACCTCCGTTGCCTTGCCGAGTGAACCTGCGCCGACGAGCTCGCGGATCTCGTGGCGGTCGAGGAAGAGGCCTCGGCAGTGCGTGCACAGCTCGACCTGAACGCCCGGACTCGCTTCATAGCCGGACAAAGGCATCGAAGTGCACGCTGGACACGACCCCACCCAACTAGTGTAACGGGTCGGCTCCACATGCCCACAACCGGGGCGAATTCATCGTGCTAGGCTTGCCCGCATGCGTCGGACGCTTGCAGACAACGGCATCTTTCTCCTTCGGATTTCGGTCTCGTTGCTAATGCTCAGCCACGGGATTCCAAAGGCGCTCGAGTACGAGGCACTCGGCGCCCAGTTTCCCGATCCGCTCGGCGTCACCAGCGAGGTGAGCTTCCAGCTCGTCCTCTTCGCCGAAGTCGGCTGTTCGATCTTGTTGTTGCTCGGGCTCCTCGGCAGGTTCGCGTCTGTCACGCTGTTCATCATGATGATGGTCGCCGCCTTCGTGCATCACTTCAGCGACCCTTGGTCGGCGCGCGAGTTACCGTTGCTCTACGCGGCCGTCTACGCCACGTTGACCTTCACCGGCCCGGGTTCAACTTCGTTCGACGCCTGGTTCAGCCGACAGGTGTTCGAAAGAGAGGCCGGAGCCTCTCCAACGCCGCGCCGAGTCGAGCCCGGGGCACCGACGTGAAGCAAAGACGAACCCACTTGGCGTAGTCGGCGCCGCATGATGATCCCGGCGTCAGCAAGACGCCTGCGTCTGCACAACGACCCAGGAAGGCGCTGCAGTCCTCGGCATCAGGCGTGAGGTGGCGACCGACGTCGATGAACAGAAAGGTGCCACCCTCGGGACGCGCCACACCGAGCGCGTCGGCCGCCGCGTACCCCGCGTCGCGGTAGAGCGCGCGGCTCTCCTCGACCCATGCGACCCCTTCGCGAAGCGCAGCGATGCCGCCGAACTGCATCGGTCGGGGGGCGCAATACGTATGAAACGTCTGCATCCCTGCAATGGCGCCCATGACCTCCGCGGGGCCGTGGGTGAGGCCCACACGGGCGCCCGCGAACCCGTAGGTTTTCGAGAGCGTGTGAAACGCGATGGCGCGATCGCGGATGCTCGGGTGTTGCCAGATGGCTCGCGGTGGCTCGCGGTCGAAGTAGTACTCTTCGTAGGCTTCGTCGCAGAACACCCAGAGGTCGTGTCGCCTCGCCACGCGTAGCATGGCGTTGATGGTCTCTTCCGGCAGAACCCGTCCGCTCGGGTTGTTCGGCGTGTTGATGTAGAGCGCGACTGTGCGTTCCGTCACGGCCCCCTCGAGGGCGGCTTCGGGGTCGAAGCCGCGTTCGTCGAGGCGCGTGTAGAACGGCACCTGCACCGGCGTGGCACCCTTGGTGGCGATGATGCCCCGGCTCAGCGGCCAAAAGGGGGAGGGGAGCAGCACCTCATCGCCCGGCTCGAGCAAGACCTGACAGACGATGCTCAGGCCCGCGGTTGCGCCCGACATGACCTGAATTCGATCTCGGTCGAGTGTCTCGTGGTGGCGCTTCTCGACGTATGCGACGAACGCGTCGATCAGGCCCGGCTCTCCCCGTACGGGCGCGTACCGGTGAAGCCCCGGGTGCTCGCTCGTCCGCTGGGCTTCGGCCCGAGCTGCCATGATTGGGTCTCGATAGGTGTCGCCCACGTGAAGCGCAAAGATCTCTTCGTTCTTGTTGCGCGCGCGTTGCTCGAGGTTGCTGTAGACCCGATGCGACACCGAGCGCGCGTGTTTGGCCGTCTGTGGGAAACGCGGCACGGTCAGAGCCAGGCGAGGGCGATGATGGTGACTGTGCTGATGCCGACCAATGTCTGGAGGGGCAGACCCAACCTCAGGAAGTCGGTGTATTTGTAGCCGCCGGGGCCGTACACCATGAGGTTCGTCTGGAAGCCGATGGGAGTCGAGAAAGCCGTCGCAGCCGCGAGCATGATCATATAGCTGATCGGCACCAGGCCGATGCCCTGCGCTTCCGCGGCAGTTGCTGCGATTGGGAACATCAGAGCGGCCGACGCCTTCGTCGTGACGAGCCCCGCGAGAACCGCGGTGATCGTGTAGAGCGCGACAAGCACGCCGACGCGGCCAAACGGGGCCGCCAGATCGATGATCCGCGCGGCGAGCACGTCCGCGGCGCCGCTCTTCTGAAGGGCAATGGCGATCCCGAACGCGGCGGCGATGGCGATCAGCACGGTCCAGTCCACCGAACGGCGGGCCTGCTCGCCGGTGAGGCAGCGTGTCAACAGCATGAGGCCCGCGGCGCTCAGCGATGCCGTCATCAGATTCATCGAGCCAGTCGCATTCACCAACACCATCAAGAACAGGATCACGGCAGCCAGCCAAGCACGATCGTGCCGAGGTGGGGCACTGTCTTCGACCTCGGCGAGCAACGCGAAGTTCGGATCGCGCTGCCGCGCGTGCGCAAAGTCGGGATGGCCCTCGATGAGGAGCACATCGCCTGCCTGCAAGCGGATGTCGCCCACCTTGGTCTCGGTGACACGCACCCCCTGCCGGTGGACCGCGAGGATTGCCGCGTCGTAGATCGTGCGAAAACGGCTCTGCCGGACGGTCTGACCGATCAGAGAGGAGTGTGCAGCGATGACCGCCTCGATGAGCATCCGGTCGCGGTGTGCGGTGATCTTGTCCACTTGATCGGTGTCCGGGACGATGCGTTGCTTGCGCAGGTCGACCACCGAGTCGACGACTCCGGTAAAGTGCAGGCGGTCGCCCTCGCGCAACACGGTCGTCGGCGGGACCGCGGCCAGCACGCGCCCGGCCCGCTCGATCTCGTAGAGGTAGACGCCGCGCAACGATCGAAGGCCGGCCTCCTCGATGCTGTCTCCGATGACGGGCGAGCCTTTTTCGACGCGCATCGCGATCGTGTACTCGCGGGCCTTGCCGAGCTCTTGGAGCGCACCCTGGCGATCCTTGAGCAGCCATTGCGAAGTAATGACGATGAACAGCACTCCGATCACCAGCGCCGGGAGCCCCAGTTGCGCGATGTCGAAGATCCCAAACTGGATGGTCGGGTCCCACTCCTTGGCGAGACCTGCGACCACGAGGTTGGTGCTCGTGCCGATCAGCGTGCAAAGGCCGCCCAGGATCGACGCGTAGGAAAGCGGCAACAGCATCAGCGAGACGCTGAAGTGACAGCGGCGGGCCCAGCCGGTGACCAGCGGGACGAACATGGCGACGACCGGCGTGTTGTTGAGAAAGGCCGAAAGCGCCGCGACGGGAAACATCATCCGAAGCTGCCCGCCTGCAAGCGAACGTGGGCGCCCGAGGACGACGCGGCCCGCGAGGTCGAGCCCGCCGGTCTCCTTCACGCCGGCGGCCACGACGAAGAGCGCGGCGATCGTGATGACGGCGGGGTTCGAAAACCCAGTGAAGGCTTCGGCCGGCTCGATGATGCCCGTGAGCAGCAGAACGGTGACACCGGCGATCAGAACCAAGTCCGGTCCGGCCAGGTTCGAGGCCATGACGATCACCATCCCGACGATCACCGAGATCGTGATCCAGCCATCACCCGTCAACATCGTGGCGGAGACTAGCAGCCGCCGTCCCAGATGACCCGTTCTTGACCGGCAAGTGCGCGAATCGGCCTAGGGGGCGTATCGCTCGGCTTTTTCGCGATAGACCATCGCGGCCTCGTGGTCCCCGCGGCTCTCAGCGTCGAGCGCGCCGTTGCGATAGTAGTCGAAGCGGGCGGTGCTCGCGGTCACGGTCACAAAGAGCGCGATGCAGCCCGCGAACAGGCTGGCCACCCGCCAAACTGGGCGAAACCGAGGTGTGAAGTAGAGCTGGCGCCCCATGACGAAGAGCATGGCGATGGCGGTCAGCGTGCAGCCGGTTTTCACGCCGGGCAGATCCACGAACATGCTGACCATGGGTGCAGCAACGAGGCCGAGGAGCGAGGCGTAGAACACCTGCGACGCGCGCTCATCGAGCCCGCCGTCCGTGCGCTCCTCGACGAGGTTCCGGACGGGACGCGTGAGTGCGCGCCCCAGCGAATGCACCCACGCGGTCGGAGCAAACACGATGATCGAGATCCCGATCATGTAGAGCGGCAACCACCCCGATTGCGGGGTCATCAGGTGCAAGGCGATCGGCGCGGCGGCAAGAACGGGAACAGCCGTCTTCAATGCAGGGAGCGCCAAGCGGTCTTGCATGCTCGCGACCAGGTAGCCGGCGCAACACGCCATCGGGAGCCAGTAGGGCTCCCCCTCCGCCGCCGCCCAAGCCGCCGCGTAGAAGTAGACGATGGCGGTCGTCACGCAGACGAGCACGTACGCCCATGCGCTGCCTCTAGGTGCCAGCTCCGATCGCGAGAACGCTGCGCGCGCGCTCAACATCGGGAAGAACACGAAGCAGAACAGGTAGAGCGACAGCAGGTAGTGATACGGCACCGAATCGAGCAGGCTGCACGACCAGCCGAGCGTGTACCCTATGGCGACCAATGCGAGTGCAATCCGGTGGGGCCGATAGAGCGCTTGGCTCAGAGCGAGCACGCCGGTGAACGCCAACACGCCGAGGTAGAAGCTCGAGCTCGGCACGAAGCCACCGAACCCGGGGAAGTGAGCGACATTGAACGCGCCGACGCCGTACTTCGCGCCTTCGGGGATGAGGTTGAGCCAGGTGTCGAACGCGAGAAGCGCGAGCACGAACCGCACGAGCAGGTACGGTCGTGCGAGCGCGACGTCTCCGAACCAGTATCGTTCGAGAGGCTTCATCTCGCTGCCGTCCTCGTCGTTTCATGTGCTCGCTCGCCGCCGCATCGAAGGCTGTAGCTCTTCGTTCCGCGCTCGTCGGCGCACGCGTTGACCAGATCCACCTGCTCCACGCCATCCCCTTCGCACTGCCTGAGCAGGAATGCGTCGACGACGGCGCGCCGCCCTTGCTGCACGTATCGGACCCAATCCTCGTGAATCAGCTTTCGCACGGGGACGTCCACGCGCTCTCCCCCGTAGCGCTGGAGCGACGCCTGGGTTTCGCATTCCCCGAGCGGCTCGGAGGCCAGGCGCCGCCAAGTGAAACGCTCGTCGGAGCTGTCCTCGCGCACCAGATAGGTCAGTGGGACCACGAACTGCAGCGCCACGAACGCGGCAATGAAGATGCCGCTCCGCCGCCGGGTCTTGCCGGTGGGGTGCGCCGGGGGTGGCTCCGTCTCGAAAGACGCCATCGCTTCAACATCGGTGCCCAGCGCCTTCCTGTCAAAGTTCGTTCGAAATCGCAGGTTTGGGTGCTAGCTCACCAACTGCCGGTGCCTGCCTGCCCTTTGAAGGGACCCACGATCTCGGGAGTCACCCAGCCGCCGTAGAATCCGCCGAGCTGAGCCCGAACCTGCTCTCCGTCGACATAGCAATCGACTTTGTCCGGATAGAAGCTGTAATAGCCACGGATCTTCGCGAAATCCGGGAACGGTGTCTCGTACGTCCACGCCACGCTGGGCGCGATGCAGCCGTCGATGTCGAGCGACCAGTACGTGGCGGAGCCCTTCCATTCGCAAATCGAGGCGCCCCGAGCCTTCACCAGCAGATCCGTCCGGACGTCCTCGGGCGGGATGTAGAAGCTAGGCGGGCTCGCTGTCTCGAGGATGCGCGCCGCGTTTCGGGTTTCCGCGATCGTGGTGTTGCCATGGGCGACACGTACCAAACGCGAATCTTCCGCGACCCGCGGGGGGCGAGGGTAGTCCCAAACCGATTCCTGACCTGGGCCGGGCTCGATCGCCCACTCAGGCCGGTCGGAGCCTCGATGACTCCATTGTTCGCGTGCCCGCTCTAGCTCGTCTGCCGCCATTTCTCATCAATAGCGCCGGCCTGCTTACGCGGAAGCCCTGGTCGCCAAATGTTCGGCGGTTCTCGCGCCCCCGAGCGCAACGGCGAGCGTGCTTTGACCGAGCAGCACGGAATCCCCGACGAGGTAGAGACCGGGCGCCGCTTCGCGCGGCCAGAGCGACCGGGGCCGGTAGTGCCGCCAACCGACCCGTCGCGGCACACCGCCGACGTAGCCGAGATGACGCCCGGTGAATCGTGCAAATGTTCTCGGGCTCGCGGTCATCTCGAAGGTTGCATGGTCGAGCAACTCGGGTGCCCGCCGGCGGATCGTTTGCCGCATGCGGCCCTGAACCTCGGCGATGTAGTTGCCGTGCTCCTCGGTTGGAAGATCGAGCAGCTTCGCCATGGGGACGTGGGTCGACACGGTCACCGTCCGTTGGCCCTTGGGGGCACGTTCGGTCTCTTCCAGCGCGCTCATCGAGCAGAATACGTGGTTACCCTCCGTGAGCGATTGCGATTCGTCGTCCACCAGTTGGAGGTGGTGCGCCCGAGGGTTGTCGTGCGCTTTGGCGTCGACCGCGAGGTAGAGCATGGCTGCACCCCACCCGGACGCCACAGACGATTCGACGTCCGCAAGCGCGCCGTTCAACTCCGGTTCCATCATCGCTTCGAGGGATTGTGGCAACACGTTCGCGACGACGGTCTCTGCGCAGATGTCGCCGTTTCGAGTCTGGACACGCCAGCGGTTCTCGCTGCGACCGATCGCCTTCACCCGATTCGCGAGGAGCACTTCACCGCCGGCGCGCTTGATCGCCTCTGTGAGGCCCCAGGCGAGATTTCCGATGCCGCCGTGCACGTGGCCGGTCCCGCGAAAGAAGTAGTCCATCGCAGCCATTGCAAAAGGCGCTTCTGCCTCGGTCGAGCTCGCCTGCACGGTGATCTGGTTGACCGCGTCGAGATACACACGGAGTGGCTCCCATCCCGTGAGCCCGTGCTGCGAGACGACATCGGACAAGGGACGCCCCATCCATCGCACGACCGGCCCGTACGAGAAGGTTCGTCCGAGGTGACGAAGGACCGAGCCGCCCGTGAGAGGTGGCAAGAGGCTCGGGTCGTCGAAGAGCTTCCAGAGAGCATCTGCGACGCCGCGCTGCGTTTCGAAGAACGCGCGAAGCGCTCGCGGGTCTGCGCCGGGCAACTCGCAGAAGCGCGATACGAATGACTCGCGATCGGGAGGCACGGCCAGCGACCAGCGCCCGGTTCGCATCTCGACGAGCGGGTCGAGCGGATCAAAGCGGACGCCCAGGTTCCACGCGTCGTTCCAGCGCGAGAAGAGTTGACCCTCACCGAGACCGGAAAAGAGTGTGGCACCGGCCTCGAACTGATAGCCGTTGCGCGTAAATGTGCTGGCGCACCCGCCTGGGTAGCGCAGGGTTTCGCAGAGCACGACGCGCGCGCCGAGCTCGGCTAGGCGCAGGGCAGCCGCGAGGCCTCCAAAGCCGGCTCCGATCACGACGACGTCGGGGTTTCGCACGCGCTCTCTTTAGTGCTCAATGCCCCAAGCGACAGGCCTCTCAACGGGTCGCGTGGTACGGTGTCGCTCGGAACATGCGTTTGCACTGCATCATCACGCTCGTTACGGCCTTTTCCCTCTGCGGCGCCCATGCGCTTGCCCAGGACAGCAACGAAACTGAGGACATCTACGACTGGACCCCGTCGGCAGAAAGCAACATCGCGCCGAAGTACAAGGCGACTCTCGAGGAGCCGTCGGTCGTCGAGTGGTCTCTTTGGGCCGAGTTGGGTTTCCTGGCTGTTGCCAATCACATCGTTCAGCTCAGCAATAACGGTACGCGCTTCGATTATCGCACCCAAGGCGGGCAAGACGTGCTCTTTCCGTTCTTCAGGCTCAGCACCGACCTCAAGTTCAAGGGGCGCCACACAATCATCTTCCTGTACCAGCCGCTCAAGCTGAACGGCGAAACCGTCCTTGCCGAGGACACCGTCTTCGATGGAGTCCTCTTTCCTGAGGGGACGCCGTTGAACTCGACGTATGGGTTTCCGTTCTGGCGCATCAGCTACGTTTACGATTTCCTTCGCCGTCGCGGTGACGAGGTTTCCCTCGGGGTTTCGCTCCAGATTCGGGACGCCACCATCACATTCACATCTGCTGATGGCGAGCTCCGCGCGGACCGTCGTGACGTCGGTCCCGTGCCCGCCATCAAGTTTCGCGGTCGATGGGGCTTCGACAACGGCGTCTGGTGGGGCACCGAGATCGACGGCTTCTACGCACCCGTGAGCGTTCTCAACGGGAGCGATCAGGAGATTACGGGTGCCCTGCTCGATGCGAGCCTGCGCGTTGGCTACGATTTCACCGCTCGCGTCTCCGGCTTCTTCAACGTGCGCTACCTCGGAGGAGGAGCGGTTGGAACCCAGAGCGACCCGACTCCGCCGAGCGACGGCTACACGAAGAACTGGCTCAGTTTCATCACGTTCAGCCTCGGCATTCAGTTTCGCGCGGTACAGTAGCCTCCGCGCGCCGGTCGATTCGCCCGAGAGCCCGACTCAGGAGCCGACCAGTTGCATGAGCTCGCCCACCGAGTGGTCCGACTCGATCGGGTGGCGCAGGGGCTGCCGGCGGTTGACCTCGTAGTGGGTGCGGCGACCCTGGCGGGTGCGAGAAATTACCCCGGCTTCCTCCAATTCGCCGAGAATCCTCTGTACGGCGCGTTCCGTGATCCCCACGGAGCTCGCGATTTCCCGGACCCGGATGTTGGAGTCCCGAGCGATGCATACCAGGACATGACCGTGATTACTCAGGAAAGTCCAAGCGGGAGTCGCTGTCTGAGCCGTGTCTTTCATAGGCTAATTAATTCATAAAACATAAAACCTGTATTGACAAGCCTGTTTTTTATATCATGCTTTTAGCGTCATGAATGGCAGTGTTCCCGGTACGCCGTATTTGCGGCCTTCACCGCTGAGGCGCGTGCGCCAGCTTCTCGAGCTCGATCGGGAAGACATTGTCGTCATCGTCATCTACGGCGTCGCGCTCGGACTCCTGTCGCTGGCGGTCCCGATCGCCGTTCAGTCTCTCGTCAACACGGTGGCGTTCGGCTCCCTGATCCAGCCGCTCGTCGTGTTGGCGGTGCTGCTCGCCGTGGCGCTGGTCGGCGCTGCCGTGCTCCGCGCGCTGCAGATCCGGATCGCAGAGATGCTGCAGAGGCGGCTCTTCGTCCGCATCGTCGGTGAGATTGGCTCGCGACTCCCTCGGGTCAGCGCCGAGGCGCTCCGCCAAAAGAACGGTCCTGAGCTCCTCAACCGCTTCTTCGACATTTTCACGACGCAGAAGAGTGTGGCGTCACTTCTCTTGGGCGGGGTCGACGCCGTCCTCATCGCGCTCGTCGGCCTCGTCGTGCTCGCCTTCTACCACCCAGTCTTGTTGGCGTTCGATTTGGTACTGATCGTCAGCGCGGTATTGGTGCTCATCCCCCTTGGTCGAGGTGGATCGCAGACGAGCATTGCCGAGTCGAAGGCGAAGTACGCCGTTGCGGGTTGGCTCGAAGAAATGGCGCGTCACCCGCTCTCCTTCAAATTGCCAGGCGGCGAACAGCTCGCGCGCACCAAGGTCGAGGATCTCGCGAAGTCGTACCTCGACAAGCGGCACCATCACTTTCGGGTCGTGTTTCGCCAAGTCATCGGAGCATTGACCGTCGAGGTCCTGGCGAGCGTGACCTTACTCGTCGTCGGCGGCCTCCTCGTCATCGAGCGAGAACTTTCCATCGGTCAGCTCGTCGCCGCCGAGCTCATCGTCACCGCCGTGGTCGCCTCGATTGCCAAGCTTGGCGGCAAGGTGGAGATCTTCTACGACCTCGTGGCCGCGGTCGACAAGCTCGGGGAGATCTTGGACTTGCCGCTCGAGCGTTCCGAGGGCGAGGCACCCGAGAGCGTGCCCGGTTCGGCCGGCACGCTCCACGTTCGAGACGTCGAGCTCAGCGGCGGCTCCGACGAGCTGACTGCCACGGTGTCGTTCGACCTCGCACCCGGCGAACATCTCTCCGTCAGCGCGGACTCGAGCTTGACCACCAGCGACCTCGTCGACTCGATCTTCGGGCTGGACACCCTTCGTGGCGGCGTCATCGAGGTCGATGGTCACGACATTCGAGACCTCACCTTGCCTGCGCTTCGGAGCCGTGTGGCCATCGTCCGGGGCGCGGAGCTGTTTCCCGGTTGTGTGCTCGACAACCTGCGGGCTGCGAACTCGAGCCTTTCCTCCGAAGAGGCCTGGAAGGTTCTCGAGCACGTGGGCCTCTACCAGACCGTCAAGGCGCTGCCCTCTGGTTTGCAGACCTCTCTCTTCAGCGATGGCGCTCCGCTCACGCGGTCGCAGGCCGTGGCGTTGACCGTGGGGAGAGCGATTGCGAGCCAGCCTTCGGTCCTGGTCCTCGACCGCACCCTCGATCATCTCGACCCCGCGCAAAGCATTCGGCTCTTCGACCATCTCACCGAGGAGCGGAGCTTTGCTCTCCTCTTGGTTTCCGACGATCCCCGCATGCAACAACGCATGGACAGGCACCTTCACATCGACGAGGGCGCTCCTCAGAACAACGAGGTCGCATGAACCGCAATTCCTCCGAAAGTACGCCTTGGTCCGGTTTCGAGCGGTCGAATCTTCCTGCGCGACTCGAAGTGCCCGCCCCCCAGCGGGTCGCGCTCGTGGCCAAGATCCTGGTGGCTGTGTTCCTGCTCTTCTCGGTGGCGGCGCTGCTCGCGCCCTGGACGCAGAACATCCAAGGCAAGGGCCGCGTGCTCGCCCTCGCGCCTGGCCAGAGGGAGCAGCCCATCGAGGCGACGATCTCCGGTCGGATCGAGAAGTGGTTCGTTCAGGAAGGTAGCCAGGTCCGCAAGGGCGACCCCATCGTGAAGCTCGTCGACAACGACGAGTCGATGCTCGATCGCCTCGGCGACGAGCGTTCCGCGGTCCAGGTGCGCCGAGACGCGCAGGCCCAGCGAGTCGAAACGCTCCGGGGACGCATCGATTCCGTTCGCCGCTCTCAGCGCGCCGAGATCACCGGTGCGGAGGCCAACGTCCAGATCATGCAACAAGGCGTTCAGGCCGCAGACCAGGAGCTCAACGCGGCCCGCGCGGAGTTTGAGACCAACGAGCTCAACTTTGGCCGACAACGTGGTCTGTTCGAGGACGGGCTCGCTTCACAGAGAGAGTTCGAGCTCGCGGAGCTCGCCGTCCGTCAGAGCACGGCGAAGGTCGCGTCGGCGCGCGCCCGGCTGCAAGCGGCCCGCGACAAACTCGCGCAGAGCCGGGCCTCCCTCAATCGCGTGATCGCGTCGACCGACGCGGAGATCGAGAGCGCGGAGGCAGCGCTGCAAAGCGCCGAGACCGACATCGCCACGACCAACGCCGCGCTGGCGCGCTTGGATGTCGGCATCTCCCGCCAGCAGGCGCAAACGATCACAGCACCGACCGACGGGACCATCCTGCGCGTCGTCGGTCGTCTCGGCGGAGAGCAGGTCGATCGCGGTAATGTGCTCGCTGTGCTCGTCCCGAAGACCGCGGACCGCGCCGTAGCACTCTACGTGGACGGCAACGACGCCGCCTTGGTCAAGCCAGGCAGCCCCGTCCGACTTCAGTTCGAGGGCTGGCCGGCGGTGCAGTTCTCCGGATGGCCCTCGGTTGCGGTCGGCACCTTCGGTGGAAAGGTGGCCTTCATCGACGCCACCGACGATGGCCGCGGGGATTTCCGAATCGTAGTCGTGCCAGACGAAGACGATCTCCCCTGGCCGGCGGCGAGCTATCTGCGGCAAGGTGTGCTCGCCAAGGGCTGGGTGTTGCTGAACCGCGTGTCCCTCGGGTTCGAGATCTGGCGTCAGTTCAACGGCTTCCCCCCGACGACCGATCCACCCCCGATGGCGACCACCAGCGGAGCCAAGAGTGGCGGGGACGAGAAGTGATGCGCGCTGCGCGCCTCGGCTTTTTCGTCCTCGTCTCACTTGCTCCGGTGCTCGCCGCTGCGAGCGACGGCGATGGCCGGCCCCTGTACTTCGATGAGGTTCGGGAGTCCGTCAACGCGCACGACCCCCGCATTCGGCAGGCGGTCGAGCAGTTGCGGGCGGCGGAGGGCAAGACCACCGCCGCACGCGGCGCATTCGACCCAACCATCGAAGGCGATGGCAAGCTCACCACGGGTGCGTACTACGACCTCCGCAGCGCCAATGTCGAGATCCGCCAGCCGACGAGCGTTTGGGGGTCGGAGATCTACTTCGGGTATCGGGTCGGCCTCAGCCTCGACGATCGCTGGCCCACCTACCGCTCGGACCAGACACTCTCCGGCGGTGAGCTGCGCGCGGGTATCGAGGTGCCGATTTGGCGCGGCGGTCTGATCGACCCCGAGCGAGCCGAGCGCGCGCGCGCGATCGACTTGCAGGATGCGGCTGAACAGGGGCTCTCCGCGACCAGGCTCGACCTCGAGCTCGCGGCTGCCCGGGTCTACTGGGGCTGGGTGAGCGCCGGACAGAACCTCGATGTCGCGCAGGAACTGCTCGACCTTGCCGAACAGCGGGACGAGCAACTCAGGCGTCGGCTGAAAGCTGGGTCGATTGCCGAGTTCGATGTGGTCGACAACGAGCGAATTCTCATCGAGCGGCGGACCTTCGTCGTTGCTGCGGAGCGCGCGTTCGAGAAGGCGACGTTCGAGCTTTCTCTCTTCATGCGCGATGGGAAAGGCGCCCCCGTGGTCGTCGACCCCGAGCGGATCCCGGACCAACTCGCCGTCGAGCCCGTCGACGACCTTTCGATCGAACGCGCCGTCGAGGTGGTCGCGATGTGTCACCCAGAGGTTCAAGAGGCGAAGTCGATCCTTGGTGCGGCCGAAATCGACGTCAAACTCACGAGAAACGAGCTAGCCCCCGAGCTCGGGGCCTACTTCCAGTACTCTCGAGACCTTGGCGAGCTCACCAGTACCGACCTCGACTTCACCTTGCCTGGGAACGTCTTCCAAGCCGGCGTGAAGCTGTCGATGCCGCTCCTCTTCCGAACGGACCGGGGTCGCGCCGAGGTCGCACGCGCCAAGGCCGCCGAGAAGCGAGAGGCGCTTCGTCTGGTCAGCGACCAGCTTCGCGCGCGAACCCGCGACTCGGCTTCCGCAGTCGCCGCTGCCCAGGAAAGAGCCGCCCTCACCCAGCAGGTCGTCGAGACCGCTGCGAAGCTGGCCGAGGGCGAAAGACGCCGTTTCGAGGTCGGATCGAGCAATCTCATCTTCGTGAACCTCCGCGAACAGCAGGCGGCGATGGCGCGCGTGAGGTACATCGATGCCGTTGCGTTGGCCGAGATTGAGCGGACGCGCTGGGAGACGACCACACGCGTCGCTTGTGATTAAGCGTGCGGGTCCCATAACATCCGAATCAGCATGCTCAGTCGGGAACATCTGGCGGACGACCTCCGCGCCGGAATCGTCGTCTTCTTGGTGGCCTTGCCCCTCTGCCTGGGAATTGCGCTGGCCTCCGGCGCCCCGCTGTTCAGCGGGCTCATCGCAGGGATCGCCGGCGGCCTCGTCGTCACGCTGGTGAGTCAGTCGCGCCACGGCGTGAGCGGGCCGGCGGCAGGGCTCGCGGTGATGGTCGCAGCGGGCATCGAGACGCTCGGCTTCGAAGCCTATCTGCTCGCCGTCATCATCTGCGGTGTCGTCCAGCTCATCGCAGCTTTCCTCAAAGCCGGTGTCATCGCCCACTATTTCCCGTCGAGTGTCATCAAAGGAATGCTCGCCGGCATCGGGATCATCCTCATCCTCAAGCAGATCCCGCACGCGCTCGGCTACGACCAGTCGTGGGAGGGCGAGCTCGAGTTCTTCCAACGCGACGGCCACAACACCTTCACCGAGATCGGTTACGCGCTCCAGTCTCTGAGCCCCGGCGCCATCATCGTTACGCTGCTCTCGCTGACGATCCTCCTGGCATGGCAGCACCCGCGCCTGAAGCAGAGTCGCGTCGGCCGGGCGCTCCCTGCGCCCCTTCTCGTCGTGCTTCTGGGCATCGCGCTCAACCAAGGCTTCAACGCGTTCGCGCCGCAGCTTGCCATCGCCAAAGCCCACCTCGTGACCGTCCCTACCTCGTCGAGCGTCGGCGAATTCTTCTCGAACTTCACGCGGCCCGACTTCTCGCAGCTCACGAATCCGGAAGTGTATCTAATCGGCCTTACCCTTGCGCTCATCGCAAGCATCGAAACGCTTCTGTCGGTCGAGGCAACCGACAACCTCGACCCGGAGAAGCGGGTCACGCCCACGAACCTCGAGCTCAAAGCGCAGGGCCTCGGCAACATCGTCTCGGGGCTGCTCGGTGGCATCCCGCTCACGCAAGTCATCGTCCGAAGCACCGCCAACATCGAGTCGGGCGGCAAGACACGCCGCGCGTCGTTCATCCACGGCGTGCTTTTGCTCGTTTGCGTGGCAGCCATTCCCGGCTTGCTCAATGAGATCCCTCTCGCATGCCTGGCCGCGATTCTGCTCGTGATCGGCTACCGGCTCGCGCGCGTCTCGCTGTTTAAGCAAATGTGGCGCGAGGGACTCTGGCAGTTCCTCCCGTTCATCGTGACGATCGTCGGGCTCGTGTTCACCGATCTGCTGAAGGGCATCATGCTCGGCATGCTCGTCGCCTTCTTCGAGGTCCTCATTTACAACTACCAGCTCGACTTCTATCGAGAGCAAACGGAAGAGGGTGGTATCAAGATCCGGCTGACCGAGCACATGACCTTCCTCAACAAGGCGGCCCTCAAGCGACTCCTTCGCGAGGTGCCGCCAGGTTGCGAGCTGACGATCGACATGTCGGATACGCGAATCCTCGACCATGACGTTCGCGAGGTCATTGACGACTTCGTCACGCATGCGGAAACTGACGGAATCCGCGTTCAAATCCTCGGAGCGGTGAGCCCGACCATTGCGCTCGGTGACAGCGTCTGAGGATGGCTGCGTGGAAACGAGCGTTGAAGTGGACCGGCGTGCTCGTTGCGATTGCAGGAGTTGCAATCGCGATTGCCGCGGTCGTCTTTGGAGGTGAGAGCGTGGCCTACGACAGTCCAGACTATCGCGTGACATCCAAGCTCGGACCCGTCGAGATACGCGAGTACGCGCCCTATCTCGTCGCCGAAACCAAAGTCGACGGCAGTCTCGAAAACGCCGGGAACCAAGGGTTTCGGATCCTCGCCAAGTACATCTTCGGTGGCAACCGTGGCTCGGAGAAGATCGCGATGACGGCGCCGGTGATTCAAGAGAAGGCCGAGGGCACGAAGATCGCCATGACGACGCCGGTCACGCAGGAGAAGGCGGGTGACGAATACACCGTTCGCTTCATGATGCCGTCAGGTCTCTCCCGCGAGACGCTCCCCGAGCCCAACGATGCGCGGATCACGTTTCGAGAGGTCCCCTCGCAAACACTTGCCGTGGTCCGCTATTCAGGCACGTGGTCGAAACGAAACTACGAAAAGCATCTCGAGGTGCTCTACGCTGCCTTGCGGGCCGAAGGACTCGAGCCGGAAGGTGAGCCGGTCTGGGCCCGCTACAACCCGCCGTTCACGCCCTGGTTCATGCGGCGCAACGAGATCTTGAGCGGGTTCCAAGCTGCCGCGCCGGATCACTGAAACGCCGTGGCGGACGGCGCCGAGCGTGACGCGACGCCCAGCTCGAACGAGACGCCGCTCTGGCCCATGTAGACGAGCTCGACGCGGTCGCTGAGGGAGCGCGCGTCGGGCCCTCGGGCGCCGAGGTTGTCGAAACCTTCGCCACTCGCGCCGAGCGCCTCGCCAAGCGGCCGCCAGATCAGCAATTCGTCGGAAACGGCGAGCTCGATGGCCCAGCGGGTGCCGGTGCGCCGCGCGTAGTAGAGCTGGTACGCGCTGTTGTGCACGATCAAACTCGGGCTAGTGACCTCAGAGGAGGGCTCGTTCACGCGGGTGAGCTCCTCGAGGGTGCCGTCGACGATGCGAGCCCAGCCTGTCTCGGGGTCGACGGAATAGAACGCGTGGAGCTCCGTCACGCCAGACCCGAGCGTCGCCTGCACGATCAGCACCGCGAGGTCATCACGTACCATGAGGGTTGGGGACGCGTAGGAGACGACGTCGCCCGCGGGCGCCAAGACCGGCGCTTCTGCTTTTTGCGCCATGCCGTCGGTGATCATGGCCGAGCCGATGCTGCCCGCGCCGTTGTCGTCGTACGCCGTGTAGTAGACGTAGAGGGAGTCGAGCAGCCAGAACAACTCCGGGTCGCCAACGCCGCCCAGCTCGAATGCTTCGGTCGGGAAGATGGAGGACGGGGGGCCGGGCGCGTCGAAATTCACCTGGCCGGGACCTTCCTCTTGCCCGATCAAGATCTCGCCATCGAGCTCGAAGCCGACTGCGGTGAACTCGGGGCCTGCCGCGATGGACGGCTCACGACCCATCGTGAGCTGCGGGCTGGGGTCTCCCTGCACGCTGACCGTCATCGGCATCCGCTCGCTCCAGCCACGTGGGTTGTCGCAGACCTCGGTCTGCGTTGCGATGCGCGCAACGGCCGCGCTGTTCGTGTCGGCGCTGAGATTGCGCCCGAAGATGGCGAGCCGCGCCTGGCGGAGGAACGGCGCCCCGAATGGGTACGAGCCTTGTGGGGTGCCGTCGCGCGCGACTTCCAGCGTGCCGCTCGGGGAGACTGCGAGTCGCCAAACCGTGTTGTCATTGCCCGCGTCGAAGCTGTCGGCGACTTGGCCGCCAATCATCAGGTTCACGAGCGCGCGAGAGCCGCTCAAGAGGAGCCCGACCTCGGCGCCACCAAAGCCCTCTGGCTCGAGCTCGGGGGTGAACGCGACGCCCGCGCTCTGAAGGCACGAGCCGTCGCACCCAAGCGGAAGCGAGAACTGCACCTCGACGACTACCCGTTGCGACGCGAGGTCGAGCACCTCGCCGACGAGCGCGCCGCCGTCTGCTGTCGCCGAGCCGTTGGGGACCACGCCGCGACTCGTGAGCACGGGCGCTTGCACGCCGAAGACGCTCGCGCTGAACCCTTCCCCGGCGGCGCAGCTGTCGACCGTCTGCCCCGCACACTCCCCGAAGTCGAGTGACTCCGGTAACGGTCCGTCGGCGACCGGCTCGCAGCAGCTTCCGCTCGCCACGCAGCACGAGGCGAACGCTTCGCAGCTGGGCGTGTCGCATGCGGCTTGCTCCGAGTAGCAAGCGAGGGCCGCGTCCACGTAACCCTGCGCGCTTTGGGTGTCGGCGCCGAGGAGATCCCAGGCGCTTCGCTGTGGGTCGGCGAAGAGCTGCTCGATCGGGTTGTTGTCGATCGCCTCCGGACTCGCTTCAAGGATCGGGGGCACGCCGCTCCGCGCACCCGCGCCGCCTGCGCCGCCTGCGCCTGCGTCGCCCTCGAACGCTGCGTCCCCGCCGCCGCCGGCGGTTCCGCCCGAGCCTGCGCCGGTCGCGAGCGACCCCGAGTCGGAGCTTCCGCAGCCCAGCGACAACAAGGCCAACACAGCGGCGATCGGAAGCCGCGTGCGGTTCTGGCGTCGTCGATCTAGCTTCACGGTGTGCTCCAAGTTTGCTCCAAAGGTATTAACTGGAACGTTTCGTCCCCATCTGACTCCTTCAAGCGCCGTGCCAAGAGGAAGCGGAGCCGGCTCGGGTCGTCCGCGCGGGGGGTGACCGCGATTCCAGTGATGTTGCATTGCTCGGCCACACAGCCGCTCAGCACGAGGGTCGACTCGTTGCTCAGAATCGGGTTCACGGGGAAGGGCAGCGGCTCCGGGAAGTCGAACTCGAGGAGCTCGAGATCGTGGGTGCGGGCCTCGGCCAAGGCGACCGCCCAGTCGCCAGGCGTGCTTTGCGCCAAGAACCAGACCCGCAGCCGCATCCCGTCCTCCATGAACGAGACCACCGGCTCGGGCGCGCGAATCCCGGCGGCCGCAAACGGGCCGAGCTCGTCTGCATCGAGCACGACGCGTCGCATCGGGCCGCCGCCTTCCTGCACGAGCTCGAGCGCACGCGAGACCCGCACCGCGTGAATCTGTCGCGGCGGCATCGCGCTCTCGATGCAGGTGAACAGCAGCCAGTAGCCGCCGATCGCGTCCGGATCCACTGGAATTAGCGCTGGATCGCGAAGGCTGATGCATTCCGGGATGTCGGCTGGCGAGACGGTCGGCGCGCTTGGGAGCGCAAACGCCGTGGCCGGGCTGCCCACGGGGCGCACGACCTGGATGCCGAACAAGTCGCGCTCGGTCGGCGTGGCCACCAGCTCGCGCGCAAAGGCCAAGGTCAGGTCTCGGAGCTCCCCGCCGTCGTTGAGCTCGGCGAGCAGATGTGGCTCCCGCACGCTTCGGTTTTCGGCGCAGACGCCGCCCGCGCAGGCCGGCGGGTTGTCGCCCACCTTGGGCGACTCGCTGCTCTCCCAGCCGGTGAGCCGCCAGTTGCCGCCCTCGTCCGTGGCGACCCGCGCGTGCCCGAGGGCGTAACCAACGTGGGTCGTCGGCTCGAGCTCGGGGCTCCAATTGCTGCCTTCGACGATCAGGTCCCACTGGACGTCGGAAAGCGCATTTCGTGAGCTGGCCAACGTCGGCGCACCCACGTACGCCTCCGTCCATGAAGGGCCAAATTCGAGGTTCTGGGCTCGCAGTGTTGCACTTTGTTCATCGAATTGGCTCGGATTGGCACAGTCCTGCTTCGCGGTTTCGATGGGGCCGACGTAGACGAGGTCGCCCTGACCCTCTGCGGCGACGTAGAGGCCGGGAATCTCGGTGCACTCGCCCTCCGAGATGAGGTTCTCGGTGCGGGTGACCGTGAAGCCGTCGAGGATGCTCTTCCCATCGATGGCGACCGAGGCGACCACGACGGCTTGGTTGCTCTCGTCGAGCATCGGCCGAAGCTCGATCTCGACTGAGACGTCTCTTTCGACGCCGCCAGCG
>Ga0316189_10000979_pt1 | contig 28397 bp, 28 predicted proteins | sample LowCovwburrow_MG_FD_204930 | JGI IMG/M metagenome (GOLD analysis project Ga0316189, IMG submission 204930) | Coastal sediment microbial communities from Maine, United States - Lowes Cove worm burrow | ecosystem: Environmental > Aquatic > Marine > Coastal > Sediment | place: USA: Maine...
GGTGTGTAGATCCGCAAGACGGAACTCCTGAAACGTCACTCTGCCCATACAGGTGAATCGGAGAGGTACAACTACTCGGACTCATGCCACAGAGGATTAGCAATCTGGTTATCCTGGTCTATACTTTCTATGTGGCCCCGTAACACAGAATCACGTAAAAGACGTCAGGAAGACCTGGCATCGTTGCGGGTAAGGGTGGAAATCTCACCCCTCATACTGTGCGCTGCAGGGTTCACCACCTGAGTGATTGAAGCGTCTAAAGGCAAGCGGCAAGCTTAAGCTTGAGCCGAAACAAAGAACCGGGGAAGTGCCGGTCGCCGAATTCGCAAGCGGGTAGAACTCCCGCCTTCACTCAGGCGTCATTTCCCAGCCTCCACTCCACCGCATAAGTATGGGGAAACTTTTATTCCCGTATATTCTGTATATTCTGAACTTTTCCGTTTTGTAACCGGCTTAATTAATTCATTACTGCCCTACCCGACTGATTCCCTTGGTCTATACTTGTTATGTGGCCCCGTAACATGGAATCGCGCAAGACGAGTCAGAAGGGTTTGATACCGCTGCGATTAAGAGTGGGAGTGTTGCCGCTCATGCCGTGCTCTGCCGGGTGCACCACCTGAGTGATAGAAGCGTCTAAAGGCTAACGGCGAGATTAGACTTAAGCCGAATGAAAGAACCGGGGAAGTGCCGGTCGCCGAATTCGCCAGCGGGGAGATCCCCGCTTCACTCAGGCGTTATTTTCCGGCCTCAGCGAAATTTAATGAGCGATGGCTGCAACGTACTCTGACTGAAAACAGACGATATTGTAGCCTTTCGCGCTACCCAAAAAGGAGAAAGCAACCGTGCGACGTCTTTATTTCCTGTTACCTAATCTGAGTGCCACCCATAAAGTCGTGGACGAACTGCTGCTCGCCCGGGTTACGGAAAAGCAGATTCACGTCATCGCCCGAGAAGGCACCGAGCTGGGGGATTTGCCGGAAGCATCCCTGATACAAAAGAGTGATTTCGTCCCCGCCGTGGAGCGTGGTACCGCTCTGGGAGGCGCCACGGGCGTTGTTGCCGGGCTGGTAGCCATCGCGATGCCAGGCGTAGTCGTCGCCGGTGGCGCGTTACTGGCAATGGGACTGGCTGGTGCCGGCATGGGAGCCTGGCTGGGCGGCATGATAGGCATGGACGTGGAGAACACCCACGTCAAGCAATTCGAGGATGCAGTGGAGGCCGGCCAGATCCTGATGCTGGTCGATGTACCGAAAGACCGTGTTGATTCGATCCAGGAAGCCATTAGAAAACACCACCCGGAAGCGGAGTTCGAAGGCACCGAACCGACCATTCCGGCATTTCCCTGATTAAACGGCGGGGGCGATGGCAGGCCGAAATCGTTCTCATTTGTCACCGCCCCCTTGCCGTTTGGTCTGCACGACTTTCTCCAGTAATCATCAACATCCCCACTGGCTGAAACTGGCCAATTCCCGACTCTCTATACCCCTCCTTTAAAAAGGGTAATACCCTGTTAGTTCCTGCCGCTATGCCGCGCACAGGCATTCATACATGGAGGTGCAAGTTGTTTAGACAATTCAAAATCGGCATACGTGTCAGCGTGGCGTTCGCGATTACCTTTTCACTCGCTATCATGGCTGTTCTGGCGAGTTCTCTGAGCGATTTTTCTGCGGTTGTTGAAGATGCTGAACAAAGGGAACTTGCCGGCTATTACAAGAGCTTTAACGGCCTGATAGAAAGCCAGGGACGCATTGCGGTCATGCAGAGCGCACTGGTGGCCGGTCTGCCGCAGGTTGGGGCCGCGTTCGCCGAAGGCGATCGCGATGGATTGTTAACGATAGTCCAGGATTCCTACGCCGACCTGAAAAAACAGTACGGTGTTAAACAGTTTCAGTTTCACCAGCCAAATGCCCATTCATTCCTGAGAGTCCACAAACCGGAGAAATTTGGCGATGACTTATCGTCTTTCCGCCATACGGTGGTGAAGGTTAATCAGACCAAACAGCCGATACAGGGTGTTGAGAAAGGCGTTGCAGGATTGGGGATTCGCGGCGTTTACCCTGTCGAATACGCCGGCCGCCATCTCGGCTCGGTGGAATTCGGTTTAACCCTGGGTGATAAACTGCTGACTTCCTTCAAGGATCAAAATGGTGTCGAGGCGACCCTTTATGTACAGGGTGACAGTGGCTTCAAAACGTATGCCTCTACCTGGGATGCCGCATCGGCCGATTCCGAAGCGATTGAGTCGGCCATGTACGGCCAGTCAGTTGTTGGTGACCTCAGCAATAAAGATATTCCTTACGCGGTCTACCTGGCGCCGGTACATGATTTCAGCGGTAAAGTGGTAGCTGTAATCGAGCTGGCGATGGATCGTTCGGAATACCTCTCTCAGCTTGCCAATGGACGTAACAAGCTGGTGGCCATTGCCCTGTTCACCCTGGTAGCCGGCCTGTTCCTATTCGGGATTGTCAGCCGCAGTATTGTTGGCCCACTGCAGCGTGCAGCGACCAGCATGAATGATATTGCCAGCGGTCACGGCGATCTGACTCAGCGCCTGGCTGCCCGTGGCAATGATGAAGTGACCATCATGGCTCGCGGGTTTAACGCATTTGCCTCCCGAATCCAGGAACTGGTTAAAGAGGTCAGTGGCTCAACCGATCAGTTGGCGGCTTCCGCCGATGAACTCAGTACTGTCACCACTCAGACGCGTGACGGCGTGCACCGCCAGAAAATGGAAATCGACCAGGTAGCGACTGCCATGACAGAAATGGCCGCTACCGTACAGGAAGTCGCCCGCAATGCCGCCGCGGCTGCCGAGGCAGCGCGCGAAGCCAATGATGAAGCCAGTGCTGGTAAGGGTGTGGTCGATGATACTATTCAGTCAATTGAGGTACTGGCCAACGAAGTACAGGGTGCGGCAGTGGTCATTAACCAGCTGGCGGCAGACAGCGAGGCCATCGGCAGTGTACTGGATGTGATCCGCGGTATTGCTGAACAGACCAATCTTCTGGCATTGAACGCCGCTATAGAAGCAGCACGTGCCGGTGAACAGGGACGCGGTTTCGCGGTAGTTGCCGACGAAGTACGTACTCTGGCACAACGTACCCAGACATCGACCCAGGAAATCCAGCAGATGATTGAGAAGGTGCAGGGAGGCGCGCGTAATGCAGTTTCGGCAATGGAATCCGGCTGCGAACTGGCTTCGGCCAGTGTCAGCAAGGCTGGTGACGCCGGCAACTCACTGGGCACTATCAACTCTGCCGTCTCGTCGATCAACGATATGAACATGCAGATTGCCAGCGCTGCCGAAGAACAGAGCGCGGTCGCCGAAGAGATCAATCGCAATATCGTCAATATCGGCGTGGTCGCTGACGAAACCGCAGATGGCAGTGAAAAAACAGCCCGCTCTTCAGAAGACCTGGCCCAGTTGGGGAATCAGCTGCAGTCGATTGTTGGTATGTTCAAGGTCTGACAGGTACTCACCTGAAGCCACCTACAGCAAAGGGGTCAGTACCCTTTATCACCCTTTTCTCTAGGGTAAAGGGTACTGACCCCTTTTTCCTTTTTCTCTGACCCCTTTTTCTTTGTAGGGCTCGGTTAACGAATCCGATTGCAGATCTCTGCGTCTTTGAAAAAATACGTGATTTCGGTTTTTGCTGTGTCCGGCCCATCTGAACCGTGAACCGCATTCGCATCAATGGTCTCGGCGAAGGTTGCGCGGATAGTACCGGGTGCCGCGTCTTCAGGATTGGTCGCCCCCATCACTTCGCGGTTTACAGCAATGGCGTTCTCGCCTTCCAGCACCTGGACCATCACCGGTCCGGAGGTCATGAATTCAACCAGTTCGCCGAAAAACGGTCGTTCCTTGTGTACGGCATAGAAACCTTCCGCCTGTTCCCGGCTCAACTGCAGCATTTTCGCAGCCACAATACGCAAACCGGCTTTTTCAAAGATGGTATAGATTTCCCCGATCACGTTTTTGGCAACAGCATCGGGCTTGATAATCGAGAAGGTGCGTTCAATGGCCATGTCCAGGTCTCCACATCAGCCTGAGATAAAGAAGGTCGCATAGCATGGCGTAAAATGGGGTCAGAGTAAAAACTCCGCGAACACACAGTCTTGAAGAACGGCGGCGACTTAATTACACGTATCGATAAGCCTCCCGGTGAAATCATGGTAGGGCCAAGTCACAGACTGCCGGAAGGTTGAGAATCTTCACCCGCCACCGTTTTTGAGACACAGTTCTCAACACCTTGCTCCAGATAAGCTGTTGTTGGTTCAGAAAAAAAGGTATAATTCCATACATATCGCAGGGAGGAACGACACGGTGTGTAAATATTCAATACCTGTGAAGGCCCGCACTCTCCAGGGTCGTCTGAATGGTGTCCCATGGTTCGCTCCAGGCAACGTCTGTCTACTGAGACACGACTGAAAGGCATCCCCCTCGCTCCGGGCGTCGCTATCGGGCAGGCGTGCTTCTATGAAATGCACGACGCCGTACCCGATTCAGCACCTCAGGTAGAGCCAGAGCGCGAAACCCAACGTCTAATTAATTCCCTCAAGTGGCTTGCAGATCAGCGCTCGCTGCTGGCCCGTAATGCAGAGGAAAAACTGGGAGCAGAGTACGCGGAAATCTTCGAGGCTCATCGTTTGATGCTCGCCGACGAATCCTTGCGAGCACAGCTCCTGCAGGTCATCGAGAAGAAAGGCTGTAGCGCTGAAGACGCCGTCGAGACCGAACTAAATCTCTACATGAAGCAGATCGGTGACGCTGACTCGGAGTATCTGCAGCAACGCGTAGCCGATATTCAGGAGATCCGGCAGGCCTTGCTGGCTCACCTTAACCGCAGGGTGGGCTGCCGCCATTGCAGGGATATGGCCGATTGCAGTGTCGGGCACTGCAAGCAGGGCAATGATCATATCCTCGTTGGCGCCGAAATAAGTGCAAGTCTGCCGATTGAGACCGACAAGCATACGATTGGCTACATCGTTGAGAAAGCGGGACCGAATTGCCACGCTGTTATCCTGGCGCGAGCACTGGGTTACCCGGTCGTTAGCAACATCCAGAAACTGCCCACCAGCATTCCGCTGGACGCACAGATCCTCGTCGACGGGGATAACGGCGAAGTTATCCTCGACCCCAGTGACCAAACCCTGTCCCGCTATCAATCCGCATTAATGGTTGGCGGGCCACGCCTGGAGAAAAGCGAGCCGGTTCCCGGGTTAAAGGTTATGGCCAATATCGTACAGTCTGCGGATGTGCATGATGCCATTGCAGTTGGCGCAGAAGGCGTCGGTCTGTACCGGACGGAAATGGAACTGCTGGTAGCAGGCAGGCTGTTGAACGAGGCAGAGCAGGCAGCTCGCTACAGTGAAGTGATCAGGGCCATGGAGGGCAAGCCGGTCTGTATCCGGCTCCTGGATCTGGGTGCCGACAAAACCGCGGAATGGCTGGGCATAACGCAGCAGGCTGATACAGTGGCGCAACAGCGCGGTGCCCGTTTACTGCTGGCCCACCCGGAACTGTTGCGGGAACAGGCCCGGGCGCTCGCTTATGCCAGTCAACATGGGCCCATTCACGTTCTCTACCCGATGATTGTCAACGTCGGCCAGTTTCTTGAATTACGCTCTTTGTTCGATCAGGCGGTAGCCGACATGCAGCCAAATGGCTTGCAGCATGGCGTGCTGTTTGAAGTGCCTGCTGCCTGCCTGGCGGCATCGCAGATTATGCAAGTAGCGGACTTCGGCTGTATTGGCACCAATGACCTCGTTCAGTACCTGTTTGGCGAAGATCGGGGTGGCGGCGGAATGGCCGATCAAAACCGTTTCGAAACCGATACCCTGCTCTGGGAGTTGATACAACAATTATCAATGGTCGCCAGGCTGGCAGGTAAGCCGATGTCCATCTGTGGCGAGCTGGCGGGCAATCCCGATTTAACCTGCCATATAATGCAGGCCGGTATTGCTACCGTCAGTACCAGCCCCTCGCGTATCGCGAAGGTCCGCCAGGCGGCGAAAACCGGGTAGGTTCAGCCAGCGGTAAAAGCCTCAATGGAGTCAGAACCTGTTTTCGTGGGACAATCTGAACCTTACACTGGCTCTGTGGGTATTTCTCGAGAATTATGCGCAAACTCACCGTTTGGTTATTGCTGATTGCAGCGGGCTGGGCTGCCGGCTGGTACTCGCATGACCATTGGCAACTTCAACCGGAGTTATCCCGCAGCAAGGTAAAACCGGTTCCGCTGCAGGCGCAAGCCGAACCTCAAGGCGACGAAACTGCGCATGTACTGTCGAGTCCGGTCGACGAACTATCTCAGCTACTGGATTTGAAGGCGTACCCGGCTGCAATCGAACGCTACGAAGCGTTGCTGGATGAAGTGGATGAAGCTTCCGCGCAACGGGCCAGGCAGATCATTCTTTCGAGCGCCAGAACACACGTTGCACAACATCACTACTCCCAGGCAGCGCAACTGCTGCAACTCTATCTGGTCGCTGAATTTCGTGATGTGGAGGCGCGCATGCTGCTCGCAGACATCTATCACCGGCAGAAAGACTTTCGGGCATCTATCGATCAACTATTCGAGGCCATCGGTTATGCCTATCGTCCAGACGTACTGGACCAGCTGACAAAACACCTCCGGACGGTCGTAACAGATCAGGTGAATGCCCTTGCCAAGAGCGGCGATCACAGCGGATTACTGGAACTTTACCAACATCTTACGCAATTGGAGCCGAGCTACGCACCCCATTTTATTGGCCTTGCATCGGCACAACTGGCCCTCAATGACACTAATAACGCCCGCCGTTCGTTAATGCTGGTAGTACACGATCCGGATGTCGGCTCCAGGGCACAGGCCTTGCTGGCCCAACTGCAGCAGGCCGAGCCGGAAGAACAACACGAGGTAGCGGTACCAGTGGTTGAGATGACTGGCGTACCGTTGATTCGTCGAGGTGATCATTTTCTCGTTGATGCGCGGATAAACAATACAAAACCCGTCCGCCTGCTGATCGATACCGGCGCCAGCATGACCATATTGACACCCGCTGCACTTGATCGCAGCGGTATCCGCTACAGCAAGACCGGCGTGCAACATGTTTTCAGTACCGCCAACGGGCAGGTGACCGCCTCCGTCTACAGGCTCGACTCACTTACCGTGGATGACTGGCAGGTCAGCAACCTGGAGGTCGGCGTCCTTGATCTAGCCGGTTCACCCTCTATTGACGGGCTGCTTGGCATGAACTTCCTGAAGCATTTTCAGTTTTTCATTGACCAGAACCAGGCGTTAATGCGTCTGTCTGTCAACTCACAGTAATTGGGGGCAGAGTAAAAACTCCCAATGGATTTTCTTGCACTGACCCTAAGTACAATCAGATGAACGCCATAAGTAGCGCGACAAATCAATTCTGCCACTCTCATCAAATGTGACGCCTTCGCTCTCCAGCAGGATCTGCTGGTATTCTTCATAGCCACCTTTCGCCCGACGGCTTACCCCGCCTTGAGCATTCACGACGCGATGCCAGGGCACCTGTTTATCATCACTCAGCGCTGCCAGGGCGTAACCAACCTGTCGCGCGCCTCGTGGCCGGTTGATCAGGCGTGCGATTTGGCCATAGGTTGCCACGCGGCCTTCCGGTATCTGACACACCACAGCATAAATCTCGTCGTAGGTTCCAGTCACGATGTTACTCACACAAACCTGTCCAGACGCCATCAAGCAACAATGCCCGAAAAATAGATGGGGCCGAAGCACTTTTTTCACTAATATATCAACCACTGGATAGTAATCGTATGTATGCTCAACCTCCCAGGTTCCTGTTATATTTTTAGAGGCAAGTTATGTTCAAGATACCGGTATTTTTGCTAATCACTGTTGCCTTGCTGGCCGCTTGCGCCACTTCGCCCACCGGCCGCTCACAGCTGATTCTAATGCCGGAAAGTCAAATGTCCCAGATGGGCCTGCAGGCGTTCGAGAACATTAAAAAGGAAACCCCGGTGGATACCAGCAAAACCGCGAGCCGTTACGTCAATTGCGTGGCACAGGCTATCACCCGTGAAGTTGGTGGTAGCTGGGAAATTGTCGTATTCAAGGATGATTCCGCGAATGCGTTTGCGCTGCCCGGTAGAAAGATCGGTGTCAACAGCGGCCTGCTCAAGGTAGCGAAGAACCAGGACCAGCTGGCCACGGTTATCGGCCACGAGGTCGCACACGTATTGGCACACCACTCCAACGAGCGGGTTTCCCAACAGTTTGCCGTCGATCAGAGCCTGGGGCTGGTCAGCGCGCTCGCCAGCCCACAGACTGAAACCGGCCGCACAATGATGGGTCTGCTGGGGGTCGGCGCACAGTACGGCATCCTGATGCCCTACAGCCGCACCCAGGAAGCTGAAGCCGACCGGCTCGGCCTGGAGTTGATGGCGAAGGCCGGCTTCAACCCCGCGGAAAGCATCACCCTGTGGAGAAACATGAGCGCCGCGGGCGGCGCGCAACCGCCGGAATTCCTGTCCACCCACCCATCGCACAGTACCCGCATCAGTGGCCTAACTGCCATTCTGCCGAACGCACAACAGTTACAGCAAAGGGCGCAGCAGCAGGGCAAGCGGCCGGCATGCAATTAAAGGGGGATTCCCCAAAGATGCCACCCTGCGCACGCTTCATATTACTCGGTCAATAATATACGGGTGCCATCGAGGGCCAGCGCATTCTCGTCGATGAATTTCAGCGTCAATGCCCCGAGGGCCAGCATGTCACCGTGTTTCAGCAACTGTTTTTTCACAACGGTTCCGTTTATGCGGGTGCCGTTGGTACTGTCGAGATCCTCTATCCTGATATCCATCACATCATCCATGTAAGGACTGGGTGTCACGGTTATGGCTGCATGATTGCCACTGACGCTGGCGTCATCAGGCTGGAATTCGTTACCCGGGTTACGACCGATATGCAGCACCCCTTCTGTGAGGGTGTGCTCCCGGATGACGTTACCATCGACAATTTCAAGTAGTTTATACATAGCTTCAGACTCCTGGTGACATTAATCAGGCCGTTTTTCTACGGCCACCCCTGAATTGCGCACGGCACTTGCGAATGGCCTTCGCCATCGCTTCGCCACTCTCGAAGCGGCTGGCCGGGTTCTTTTGTAATGATTTATTGATCAGGCGGCTGACGCTGACCGGAAGACTGGAGCGCACTTTGCGTACCGGAGGCGTCTTCTGGTTGGCGATCTGGTACATCAGCGTCGCTACCGAATCACCTTTAAATGGCAGGCTGCCGCTTAGCAATTGATAAAGTGTCACTCCCAGGGAAAAAAGATCTGATCGACCATCGGTCTTCTTGCCCGCAACCTGTTCGGGTGACATGTAGGAAGGCGAACCCAGTATCGTGCCCGTCCGCGTTCGGCTGGTATCGAGCAGCCGGGCAACACCGAAATCGGTGATCTTGGCCAAACCGCTGTCGTGGTCGTACATAATGTTTCCGGGCTTGATGTCCCGGTGTACAACGTTACGCTTGTGCGCATAATCCAGCGCCTCCGCAACCTGCGCCGCGATTTCCAGGACTTCCCAGACAGGCAACAGATCCGGTTTTCCGACATGGGAATCGAGACTGACACCAGGCACATAGTCCATGGCGATGTAGGCCAGATCGTGCTCTTTGCCAGCATCGTAAACGGTGACGATGTTGGGGTGGTCGAGCCGCCCCACCGCTTCTGCCTCTTTGAAGAATCGCTCAGCAACGGCCGCCTGCTCCGCACCTTCACATTCCTGTAGTAACGGAAGTGTTTTTATGGCCACTTCGCGGCCGATGGTAGGATCTACGGCGAGATAAACGGTACCCATTGCTCCGTGCCCCAGCTCGCGTTCCACGCGGTAACGTCCCAGTACAGGCCGCTCCATGACCGGAGCATCGAGTACCAGCGTTTGAGCAGGGCTGGAGGAAGCAGCGCTTGGAAACCGGTCAGACAATGTAGCCAACCGGGTGCTACGCTGCTTAGCATCCCGAAATCCCTTCGTGCATTCCGTCAGTTTTTCATAAATGATCTGTGCCTTACCCACCTGTCTACGGCGTTCATACTCCAGACCGAGATCGTAAAGTGGCTGTAGCACTGACTGGTCAGGCAGGCACTGAACATACTGGTCCATCGCCTGATCGAGTTGTCCCTGCGATTGCAGGTGGGTTGCCAGTGCCACACGAGTATCCAGCAGTGCCTGGCGGGCAGACGTCAGTCCCTTGCGCCGGTGCCAGAAAACTACGAGAACCAGCTGGGCAGCAAGCAGAAACATCACTGGCATGATGACGGGCAACCACAGGTTTCTCACCATCAGGGTACCCAGTCCCGCGTTGACAATGATTGCCGAAAGCGCCAGCGATGCGATTAACCCACGTACGCCGTGCCAGGTCACGGGGATCAACACAAGATACAGCGCAACCAGAACCACCAGCAGACGTTGCGTAGCGTAGAACCACGACGGCATCGTGACACTGTTACTGGCAAACATGCCGGCCAGCACCTGGCCTGACCAGGTCACCGGTGAATAGCTGTAGCCTCCCGGACCGGTTAGTACCGGCGCCTGGCCAGTTGCTGTTAATCCCAGCAACACCGTTTTATTGCGTAGCTCTCGCGCCAACGTATCCGAGCGCATGATTTCACTCAATGAATAGACCGGCGGCGCAATCGCTGGACGCGGGTACCAGCCAAGATCAACCGCACCGATTTGTTCATCCTTTGCGGTCCGCAATGCCTGACCCGGCAATACTGTAATGTCTAAGGCATCGCCACCGTGTCCCGCAGCCCATAATGAAAGCTCAAAGCCCGGAAAATAGCGACCATCTACATCAACAGCCAGCGAACGACCATGCACCCATTGTCCGCGGTCGTATACGGGACTGAACCCGACGCCTGAAGCCTGGTGCAGAAACAGCGGCAAGGGTGGCGCGAGTTGATAGTTTGACAAGGTCGTCGCCGATTGCAGTGTCCGTACTACTCTCTGATACCAGGAAAGCATTTCATTCCCGGTCTTCAATTCGAACACGTTCAGTTCCTGAGACAGCGGGTCAGGATCTCTACTAACTTCGTAGGAAGCGGCCAGCACCACGTTACCGGCCGATTTCAGCGAATGCGCAAACCGGGCATCGGTATCAAGCTGCGCAAGCCATTTACCGGCGGTTTCCTGCAGGGCTGGATCCAGTGCCTCAATATCCTGTTTCATTGCTGCGACACCGCTAGCCGTCTCTGCTTCGCTCAGCGGCAACATAAAACCGATTGTTGTCGGCCTGAAATGTGAGAGACGATCGACAACCCCGGCAAGACGGTCACGCGACCAGGGCCAGTCACCCTGCGCCTCGATCGTTTTATCATCGATTGCCACGACCGCAACGGCACTGTCCTGAGCCCGTTCTGGCATAAGTCGGGCGCCGAGGTGCAACAACATCCCTTCCAGCCTCTGCCCTGTCGGCGTAAAACTGGCAAGCAAAACTGCACTCGCAGCCAGGATGACGCCGAAACGGTAGTATTTGAGTTGCATCAACGTACCTTGAGAGTAGCCCCGACAGTGCTCCTGTCTAAAGAGACCTATCGGTCTGAGCTACGCAAGCTGTTGGTATTGACAGCAGAATGCCAAAAGACAGGCAAGGAAATTTGAACTGGTTCTCATTTTGAGAACACGGCTGATCGCAGGGAAACCCGGGGTTGGCAACGCACCTCGGCTGCTGCCATTAACAAGCCTGTAGACAAGCGAAGTATCGTGAAAATACTTAGTCTACAATTCCGGGAAAAGATCTAGATCTGTACAGTCTCTTCAGGCTCAGGCAACGTAAACCATACCCGCACACCATCTGCTATATTTTCAACCCCGACCTTTCCGTGGTGGGCTTCGACCAGTTGCCTGACGATAGCCAGCCCTATACCTGCACCGCCACTGTCTCTGGAGCGAGACCGGTCCGGACGATAAAAGCGTTCGAACAACAGTGGCAGATCCTTTTCCGGGATGGGTTCACCATTGTTTTCCACGCTGATACAGGTTTGCCTGTTCGCGTGCTGTGCAGTGATCTGCACGCGGCCCTGCTGCGGCGCATACTGACAGGCATTTTGCACCAGGTTGCTTAGAATCTGCAGCAATTTGTCCGGATCGGCGGTTACCCGCTGCATATCGTCGGCAACAGTTTGCTCGAGCGTTATCTGCTTTTTGAGAACCCGCGGCGTATACAGTGCAGCAATCTGATCCAGTATTTCCGCCACCCTGACTTCCTGCAATACGATATGGCCCTTTGCTGCATCGGCCCGGGCGAGGCGTTGCAGGTCTTCTACCAAATGAATGAGCCGGAATACCTCTTTTTGCAAAAGCGTAAAGGTTTTGTCCGAAGCCGGTACTACGCCATCCTGCAGGGCTTCCAGGTAACCACGGATATTGGTCAATGGTGTGCGCAGTTCATGTGCGACGTCTACGACCATGTTATGCCGCAATTCTTCCACCTGTTGCAGGTTATCTGTCATCTGGTTGAATGTTGCACCCAGACGCCCCACTTCATCGTTAGCGCATTCCGGCACCCGGGCACTGTAATCGCCCGCAGCCAGTTTTCTGATGACCGCACTTATGTCCGATAGTGGCCGCAACACCCGGCGAGTCAGCAGGAAGCTCAGCCCGATAGCCACCAGCACGGCAAGAATACTGGCTCCAACAAGGTAGCGGTGAACGGAGCTGACAAACATCGCGTGGCTTTCGGTTGGCGAGATATGGTAGTTCTCCATCAGCACACCAAAGTAACCCGCTGCCAGGTAATCAACCGCCAGCCAGACGAATAAAATCACGATAAAGATAACCACGGCGTTAATCGCCAGCAGTTTAAAGATGAGCGGCTGTTTCACTACGGAGCTACACCCGGTTATGCTCGGTAAAGTGATAACCTATACCACGCATAGTAAGTATATAAGCCGGTCGGGCCGGTTCTGTTTCGATCTTCTGCCGCAGATGACCTATATGCACATCGATAACCCGGTCACCCACCACTTCGCCGCGAGACCTGAGTCTGCTAATAAGCTCGTCGCGGCTGAAGACACGCCCGGGTCGTTGCATGAGCGTATAAAGCAGCGTGTACTCAGAAGCTGTTAGCGGCACTTCCCGGTCGTTGATGTGTACCCGGTACTTGTCAGGCTCGAGGGACAGGTCTCCACACGACAGCCATTTGTTTGCGGTATCTTGCGTGAGTTTCGTGCGTCGCAGGATCGCCTTGACGCGTTCCACAACTTCCCGTGGACTGAAGGGTTTGATGACATAATCATCAACCCCGAGGGAAAAACCGCGGATACGGTCGGCCTCCTGTTCCAGGGCGGTGAGCATCAGGATGGGTACTTCCGAATCTTCCCGGATACGCCGGCACACGTCCCAGCCATCCAGCAAGGGTAGCATCAGGTCGAGGATCACCAGCGCCGGGGTAAGCCGCTGTACGCTTTTCAACGCGCTCACACCGTCGTGGGCCTTTTCTACATCGAAACCATCCCGGATGAGATACTTCTGCAGCAGTGTTGCAATGTTTTCATCGTCTTCGACGATCAGAATACGACCGGTCGACTTAAAGCCTGCCATGCGCCCCCCTTCTTGTTTGAAGCCTGTAACAGGCTCAGGCTCCACCTGGTAAAGATGGACAGGATTTTCAGGGCTTTGTTCCCGGTTTTGCGGATCACGACAATTCGGGCGCAGGTGACGACCGGAACCGGTGGCCCTTTATACCCCTTGGGGACAGGATCCTCCGGCCCGGTCGAGCCCGGGTTTAGTCCCGGATAAACCGGATAGTGATTTTTGCCGCCGGGTTGCGCCAGTCGTGGTTCGCCGCGATCAAATCACCCACTCCATGGATACCGGGGTGGATATGCACATAGCCTTCACCGTCCGCCACATTGAATCCTTCGCCAGCGCAGATGAACGGAGGGCCCGGAATACTGACACAAAGCTCATCATTGGTCTCGCTACCGGCATCATAAACGGGTGAAAAAACAGTACTGGCCTGGTGGCCACGCGGTCCCTTCACGCCGTTGACAGCGAAGAAGGCATCATTGCTGGGCACCAGCATGGAGGCTACGCTGACGTACCGGTTACGCCCCGATGTATCAACAGTCAAAGTGACAGACCCTCCGGGCGGCAGCACGTCGTCTGCTGTCGCAACATCAAGTGCCCCCTCGCCCAGCAGATAATCGCTGAGCGGGCCCGTGTTGCCGCTTTCTGCCATCGTCGCCAGCTGGGTGCTTGCGGAATCTCCCAGTTCAAAGAGCTTCACTTCACGCGGATGCGTTGCCACCATGATCGGCGTGAAGATTTCACCCTGGGTAAGATTAGTGATTGTCACTTCGTACGCATCTCGTCCGTCCGATGCCATCGCATGACTCGTGAAAAATAGTGCCCCGGACAGGACTGCTGTAGTAATTACCCTCCATCCGTTATTCATTGGTATAACCTCCTCGGGGTAAACCCCTTTATTAAAAACAAAACAAATCAGGAGGTCGCACTGTAACGATGCTGAATAAAATCAGCGTAAAGTGAATGTAAAGATTTGGTAAAGAAATTAAAAAGAGGCCTGATACAATTTCTCTCGCACAATTTTTTGCTGGCCAGAATTTCTACGCCTGCTCCAGTGTCGGGTAGTCTGTGTAACCCGCTGCATCACCACCATAGAAGGTCTCTGGATCAGGTTCGTTAAGCTCTGCACCTTGCGCGAAACGCTCCGGCAAATCCGGGTTGGCGATAAACAGCCTGCCGAAGGCCACCATGTCGGCATCACCCTGTTGCAGGGCCTGCTCGGCAACGGTCTGTGTGTAGCCATTGTTGGCCATGTAGAGGCCATCAAAGTGGCGCTTCAGCTCCGTATAATCGACAAGACGCTCGCCGCCCAGCATATCGCCTTCCACCACATGCAGATAGGCCAACTGATGACCGCGCAACATATCGGCGACAGCATTGAACGTAGCCTGCGGTTGTGAATCCCGAATGTCATTGAACTGGTTCTCAGGTGATAAACGCACACCGATTCGGTTGGCCGGCCAAACAGCACTGACTGCTGAAACGACTTCATCCAGCAGTCGCATGCGGTTTTCAGCACTGCCACCATAGGCATCGGCACGGGTATTGGTGCCATCGCGTAAAAACTCATCCAGCAAATAACCATTGGCGGAATGGATCTCTATCCCGTCAAAACCTGCATCCCTGGCCCGCTGTGCAGCGACTACATAATCAGCAATTATTCCGGGAATTTCCTCGAGTGTTAAGGCGCGGGGTGTCTCGAAGGGCTGCATGCCCTCATAGGTCACCGCTTCCCCTTGCGGACGGATGGCCGAGGGGGCGACCGGCCGGGCATTTCCAGGCTGCATCGAAGAGTGTGATATACGCCCTACATGCCAAAGCTGCATGAAGATGCGCCCACCCTCGACATGCACTGCGTCAGTCACTTGCCGCCAGCCTGCCACTTGCTCATCGCTGTGGATGCCCGGTGTTGCCGGATAACCGATGCCCTGAGGCGAGATCTGACTGGCCTCGGTGATAATTAATCCGGCGCTCGCCCGCTGTTTGTAGTACCGAACATTCAGGGCGGTAGGCACATTGCCCTCCCCGGCCCGGTTACGGGTCAGTGGCGCCATCACAATGCGGTTCGGCAAGTTCAGGTCACCCAGCGCAAGTGGTGTGAAGAGGTGACCGGTCGGTGGCTGATTCGCAGACATGGTTGATTCCCTTTTCGATAATTTGGCGAACACCATTCTATACGAAACCAGTATTTCTTCTGCTTAACACTTGGCAGATGCTGGATCGATTATTGCAACGCTTGCGGGAAAATGGAGGAGCGCCATGGTCTGCCGAATCAACAAGCTGATTCACACTGCAGTTGAAACCCTGGAAGATACGGTCGATATCCAGGCCGCCACAGCGTTTATGGCGGATAAGGATCTCGAGTCGGTACTGGTAACCAGGCAGGGCAAAGTGACCGGGTTGTTCACGGAGAAGGACCTGGTCAAGCGAGTTGTCGGTCCTGGAAAAGACCCGAAAGCAGTTACCCTAAGCGAGGTTTGCAGCCGTAAGCTGATCTCTGTACACGAAGACATTTCCTGTGAAAATGCTATAAAAACAATGCATTTCAATCAGTGCCGCCGACTCCTGGTATACCGCGGAGATACCCTGAAAGGCGTGGTGACCATGCCAGGGGTTGCCCGCGCCATGGCAAATAAAGACGGCAGGGCCAATGTCCTGATAAACGTTTTCGGCGGAGTGACTATGCTGGTCACCTTTGTCGTCATCGGTCTCGGCCTTTACCAGCTTCCGCAAATGGCACGTATCGCCATGGCTGTTTTCGAGTGAAACCGGCATCGCCGGGAACAGGGATACCCCGAGTCCGGTCGTGCTTCGGCAGGAGGCAGCTGCATCAGCTTAGTGCGACACACCCTGTAAATGCGTTGAATTGGTGCGCGTAAAAAAGATCAAAAAGGTCGATTCAAAGTCGTTCCATTCGGTAATCCGCACCCATGCGGTACACCCCGCCCGGCTTGACCTCGACGGTATCGGTGGCCGCGTTCGCAGTTTCAACGCAAACAAAATGCTGATAATCGTCGTCCTTGAGGTCTCCCATACTCGCCGAGATATCCGCCCACGGATTCCATACCACGGCGGTATGACTGCCTGTGGAGGCAATTCTGATACGACGGCCAAGAGCTGTGTCCTCGATAACCAGCCCGGGTTGAACATCCAGGTAAATTCGATCGACCTCCTGGTCGAACCGAATCGGCCCGGACTGGGTTTTGCGGCTGCCGTCCCCGGCCTTATCAAGGTAGTCGGCATTCTCCAGGCCATGTACCTGTACCTGCCCGATCGCACCCACATTGAAGTAACTGTGCAACGCCTGTGTAAGTTTAAACGGCTGGTCGCCGGTATTACCGCTAACGATTTCTACCTTGAGCCCGTTTCCAACAGTTACCTCCAGTGAAAGGTCAAAAGCAAAAGGCCAGATGCCACGCGTTTCGTCATTGTCCATCAGCCCCAGAGTAATTCGGGTATCACCATCAGCGAGAGTTTCGGATGCGCGAAACACCCAGGAACGGTTGCGCACAAACCCGTGTGCCGCCCGCCCGCCGCCTTCGGGATCGGCTCCGAACCAGGGCCAGCAGACAGGGATACCCCCTTTGATGGCCTTACCCTCCTGGTAATATGCCTTATCGCCAAGGAATAGCAGGTCATCCGATTGATCCGCCGGCTGAAATGAAAGTACCTGGCCGGCATAGACAGAGACCAGTGCACGTGCCTTGCCAGTGTCGATCCTGGCCAGTGGGAAACCGCCCTTGCCTGCCACGAATTCCAGCTGCCCTTCGATGGCGTAATCTTCATTTAATTGATCAATCGTCATAGCGTATTCTCATTCGTGTAGTGACATTAAAGGGAACAGAGCCGCTTATTGCAAACGACTCAATATTACGAGGGAAAGACCTTCTTCTATGGAAGACAGGGGTAAGTCCGTGACAGCCCGTCGATCACGACCTGTGCAGCCGGCTTTTCAAGTTGCTCCGGATTATCCGTCGTATACTTCAGAAATACGTTCGTCAAAGCCCGTCCGCTCACCTTCTCCGGGAGACAGATTGGCATCTCAAGCATGTGCTGCATGTGTAGAATACGCACGCCCTCTTCGACACCACTGATAAAACCTACGCAGTATCTGCGCCGCTGTCGCCCCGTATCGCTCAGGCTGCTTGCAGCGCAAATGCGTTGCAGGTCCCCGGCACTCATTTGTTGCGGGAAGCGGGTTTCCTCTTGCTCGGGAGTTTCCTGGGCCGTCGCCAGCAGGGGAGCACCGAGCAGAATTAGTGCCAACAAAGGTTTAAACATTTCAATTCCTGTAGTGCATTTTCAGTCTGCCAAATATTTCCACTACCAGGCTGCCCGAGCCGCGGAAAGTGGATTTTCCAAGCCTGCCATTAAGCGGGACAACCCACAAATTAGTGTAGACTAGTTCAACGAAATAAATGCTGTAGAAATATCGGGAACCAAATCCCGACCTGATGCGTCCTTGCCTAATGGAGGCACTGTTGAGCTTTAAAACCCGTGCATCGGGATCACCTGCAGACCTGCGGGCATTCTGCGAGGCCGAGATAGGGGCTGTCCTCGACCGCCTGTATGGGACAGCTCTGCGATTGACGCGCAATCGTGCCGATGCGGAAGATCTGGTCGCCGACACGGTAGTCAAGGCGCTGGATAATATACAGGGCCTGCAAGACCGCAACTGCTTTCGCGGCTGGATATTTCGCATCCTGTACAACACTTTCAAGTCGAATTGCCGGAAAAAATCGGCCCGCCCCGAGGACTGTCTTTCATCACTGCAGCGCGATGGCGCTGAGGGAGATGACACCTTCAGGCTTTTCGACAAGCTACACCAACCATTTCTGCTCTGGTGGGGCAATCACGAACAGGAATTTCTCGACCGTCTGGAGATCGAGGATCTCTGCAAGGCCATCGACGCCCTGCCCGATAACTTCCGTATTGTTATTGCGCTGTCTGGTATTGAAGGTTTTTCATATCAGGAGATTGCAGAGACACTGGAAATACCGGTCGGTACGGTACGCTCGCGACTGGCGCGAGGACGTTCGATACTGCAAAAGAGCCTGTGGGACTATGCCCAGACGGTTGGACTCGCTCCCGGCCATGCCAGGCCGCAAGGTAATGATTCATGAGTAAAATTAAAGCTATCAGTTGCGAAGAAGCTATCCGGCACCTGCTGGAATATCTCGACCATGAGTGCGAAAATCATACGCACGAGGAAATTGACAGGCACCTGTCCGCCTGTCAGGCCTGCTATTCCCGGATGGAGTTTGAAAAACGCCTGCGTTCGCAAATAAAAAATACCGGCGGTCAATTGGTGCCGGATAGTCTGAAAAACCGCATCGACAAGTTGTTTTCCGGAGGCTCGAAGGATTAGACTTGGCGAATAACTAACAAGTACCACTTAACAAACAGACGGGGCTATTCAATGGTTGCATTTACCAGTATGGACCGCGACCACATCATCCACGCCGTACAGGCGATGTATACTGATGTTGCGTGCGCACCCGGGAAAACCTATCACTTTCCCGTTGGCCGCGAGGCTTGCCTGTCGCTGGGCTATGCCGCCGAATGGCTTGATAAAATACCCGAGACTGCCGTGGAATCGTTCGCCGGGGTTGCCTGTCCGGTGCAGGGTGATGTATTCAGGGCGGGCGATACCGTACTCGACATTGGCTCGGGATCCGGGACTGACTCACTGATCGCCGCGCTCCGTGTCGGTAGCGAAGGACGTGTCTATTGTCTGGATATGACCGACGCGATGCTCACCAAACTCGGCAGCAATATCGAAAAGCTGGGCAAAAACAACCTGGTTCGCCTGCGTGGAAACGCCGAGGAAATACCGTTACCCGATCAAAGTGTGGATATCATTACCAGCAACGGTGTGCTCAATCTCATCCCGGACAAACCCAAAGTATTCGCTGAAATGTTTCGCGTATTGCGTCCTGGCGGGCGTATCACAATCTCTGATATCTCAGTTAGCGAAGACCTGAAAACGCTGGAAGAAGCCCGCAATAATCCGCGACTTTGGGCAGAATGCGTAGCCGGCGCGGTCACAGATGAAGATTATCTCGCGGAACTTGGTAACGCGGGCTTTAAAGAACTAAAGGTCATTGATGAACTGGATTATTTCTCACATAGCAGCAGCGAAAACACACGCCAGATAGCCACGAATTTCGGCGCCCACAGTATCGTGCTGCGAGGCATCAGGCCAGACTAACGCACGAACAACTGAATGCCATATTCTTGCGGCCACAAAAGCCGTTTCAGCAAACACTGAAACGGCTTTTTTGTGCCTGGATAGAAATCGGAAAAAACCGGGAACCAATTTCCAAACCACTGCGTCCTTGCTAGCACACTTTGCCAATGGAAGATCGCAAACATGAAACTAACGAAAGACATCAGCTGGTGGTACTGGGCGGCGACTGTCCCCCTGCTTGCCATCGGCCTTGCGGGATACGCCCCGGGCTTTATCGCTGCAGCCGCACTGACCGCTGTTCAGATTGTACATTTCTATAGCAGGGAAAAGCAGTTGCTGGCATTCCCAGTCCAGGTTCGCATAGCCTACCTGGGTCTGTTGTTACTCGCGCAGTGGCCTCCGCTTTACTGGGTGTACTGGTTACAGCTGTTTGGCACCACTGCCATGGTGCTGTTCAGCTACTGTCTGCTGGCCCGTGTGCTCTCATTAATGCCGTGGAATCGCAGTGAGCCGTTCAGCTTCAAGCTGTTGATACGCACATTTATATCAGCACCTGTTCAAGGAAATATATTGCAGGGAATGCCGGCTGAATAATCAGCCAACACTATAACCAACTCACGTCGGGAAGGGAGAAATCACCATGAAACGCACGCTGACACTGGCCTTCGGGTCTATAAGCTACATCATCTTTTTTGCAACGTTCGTCTATGCCATTGGCTTCGTCGGTGACCTTTGGGTACCGAAAACAATTGATGGGACACCACAGCTACCGTTGTTTGACGCATTTTTCATCAACGCAACATTACTTGCCATATTCGCAGTTCAGCACAGCGTCATGGCGAGGCCTGGATTCAAACGGATCTGGACAAAGGTCATACCACAGACGATTGAGCGCAGCACCTATGTACTGACCTCAAGTCTGGCACTGATCGCACTGTTCTGGTTCTGGGAACCGATGGGCGGCGTAATATGGGTCATCAACGACCCATTGGGAAAAGCTCTGCTCTATACCGGTTTCGCCTTCGGCTGGTCCCTGGTTCTGGTAGCGACATTCCTGATTAGCCACTTCGATTTGTTTGGTCTGAGGCAAGTCTGGTTACGTTTTAAAAACAAGCCCTATACAAACCTGGGATTTGTAACACCCGGCCCCTATAAACTCGTTCGTCATCCAATGTACATAGGCTGGTTTTTCGCCTTCTGGTGCACGCCAGCCATGACAGTCACCCACCTGGTATTTGCCCTGGCAACCACTGTCTACATCCTGATTGCCATACAGTTCGAAGAGCGTGACCTGGCCAGGGAACTACCGCAGTATCGGGCGTATAAAAACCAGGTGCCCATGTTGATACCGCGGCTGAATAAATCACGCCGCGGGGAAAATGTAATAGCCTGATCGTACGCCTGCGACAATCAGAGGGGGGCGGTGCATTATGTCACCGCCCCTTGCTTTTAACTTCTAAAGCCCCAGTGCCGGTCGCTCCCGGTGACCACCGAGATCGTCCACTTCCCGGGCTTTTTCTATAGCACTGACCAGCAGGGTATGCTCCCTTTCCGCCATACCGCTGTTCAGGTAGTTTTCAGCCGCCTGCAGCACGCCACGCAGAAAGCTGCCTTGATAATTCAGATTGAGCAATGCCTTCGCGACATGGTGCGGGTCTTCTCCCTGTTCGCGCATACGTTGTGCTTCCTTCAGCGCTGCTGCAAGTTCCTCTTCAGTTGGTTTTCCCATTGCTGTTCCCCTTTGGCCGTTCTCTATTTAGAACCACCGCACTTGCCTTCACCACATTTTCCTTCTTTCATGAAACCCTTCATTCTTTTCATGTGTTCCTTGCGCTCCGCCGGGTCTATGACGCCATCATCATTCTGATCAATTTTATCGAACATGGCATCATGTCCCTGCATGAATTCTTCCTTGGTGACATTTCCATCACCATTAGCATCCATGCGGGACATTCCACACCTGCCCTCACCGCCTTTGCCCCCACCACATTTTCCTTCGCCGCACTTGCCTTCAGCCAGCATTATGTTCCCGCTGGTTACTGGTTTAATACTGAACGGGTTTTCAGCCGCATTGGTGATTGCCATGTTAACCAGGGAAACCGTGAATACGGCACCCAGTGCTAAAGATAATGAACTAATCGATGTTATTTTTGACATGTTTTATACCCTTCTGTGGTGTGGCTGGTGAATTGGCAATTATCACGCGAAAATAATAGCAAAGGCCAGCGCAGGGGTTAAACTAAAATTCCCTTTCTGAATACAACCGGTTAAAAGGCATAATCAAGCTCTCTCATTCGGTGTCCAATAAACGGTAAGTATGGAGAGCGTGAAGACGTTCAGCCTCTTTCCCGGCTGTCTTTTGATTCCCCATGACATCCCTTTCTGGTTTCCCCAGGGTAAATTCAACCCCGGATGGCTTCCTGGCAGTGCTCTTACGGTCTAAATGTAGTACAAATAGCAGCGACTTGAGGCCTGGAATTACCAAAGACGCCGGAAATTGCTATCTGTAGCCGCCTCTATATCGATGCGCTACGATTATCAGCGATAATATTGCCGACGGATATCACCAGGCAGACTCGCAAGAGGATCACATGACAGCCAACCGACTTCAGTTTGAGCAGGCCACCGCCCTGATCGATGCCGCGAACGCCGGGGACCCGAATGAAGACTCCGATACAGGGAAAAAGTACCCGAAGGAATTACTCTATTCGCATCGAATGTCCAACATGCTGGAGCGCTATGCACCGGATACGGACGACGCCATGAAGCTGGCAGTACGGTGTCAGCACATTCAGCGCTGGAAATCACCGCGTAACGCCTTCCCCATGAATCGCCAGGGCTACCATAAATGGCGCTCGGAGCTCTATAACTTTCACGCCGAGACTGCTGCCAGCCTGTTGGCACAGGCGGGCTATTCGGAAGATATCCTCGAACGCGTCAAGAAGGCAGTGGGCAAACGGGAGCTGAAGACCAATCCGGATACTCAGCTGGTGGAAGACGTTGCTGCCCTCGTATTCATCGAGCACTACATGCTGGAATTCGCAGGAAAACATCCAGAATACGATGAGGACAAATGGATTCACATCATCCACCGGACCTGGAACAAGATGACGGCTCAGGGCCAGGAATTTGCGTTGTCGGGAGCGCTCAAGCTGCCTGAGCCCCTGGTTCCGTTAATCCAGAAGGCGGTTGCGAAATAAACCGGGACAGCGCCAATTGTCGACCCCTGGTTACCTGTAATGGTTCATCGCTGAAGTTTCCCACCATCAGGATGTTCATCATGGTTTGCAGTCTATGAGATTTGAATTTGAGGAACTGGACTACCAGCAAACACCGCTGGGTGTAATCAGTCTCAGGCGCAGGTCAGAGCCCAGGCTTGACGGGAAAATCCTCTTCGAGGTAAAACTTGGCGACGAATTCCTGATGTCCAGCCTGTTTACCGAAGCCGAGGTTCAGCTTGCACGACTCGGGCTCGCCAGGCTTGGAGGCACCGACCTGGATATCGTTGTTGGCGGTTTGGGACTGGGTTACACGGCAGTTGCGGCGCTGGAATTCCCGTCAGTCCGGTGCCTCACTGTGATTGATGTCATGCGGCCAGTTATCGACTGGCACCGTCGTGGCCTGGTACCCCTCGGGAAGGCACTGATATCAGATCCTCGCTGCACCCTTGTACATGCTGATTTCTTTGACGTGGCCGCATCACCCGATAACGGATTCGATCCCTCAGACCCGACGCGGCTGGCGCATGCGGTATTACTCGATATTGATCATTCACCGAGGCATTGGCTTAACTCTGGCAACGGCACTTTTTACACTGCACAGGGGCTGCAGAATTTGACCGGGAAACTCCACCCCGGCGGTGTTTTCGGACTGTGGTCCAACGATCCACCTGACGCAGGGTTCATATGTTTACTTGATACGGTATTCGACTCTTCCGAATCGCATATTGTGAGTTTCCGGAACCCTTATACGGGCGGTGAGTCATCCAACACGGTCTACCTGGCCCAAAAAAGGCAATAAAAGGATTCGATAACATTGAATATTACTGATTTTTACCGCCGCCCTCTTTATGCGCTGGTGCTTTTCATACTGGTGGGTTGTGGGATCCGCCCGCAGTCCAACCCACCCGCGTTTGCCGATATTCATCTCCACTACAATTACACCCACGCAGAAGTTATTGGTGTTGAGGATGCTCTTGAAATACTCAGGCGGAATAACGTGGTCCTGGCCACAGTATCAAGTGAACCAACGGATTTAGCCCTGAAACTGGCAGATGCAGGTGGTGACTGGATTATCCCTTTCGCCACCCCGTACTATAAAACCGGTAACCGCTTGAACTGGTACCTGGACAAACAACTGGTAGATGAAATACGCAGTCGACTCCAGACTGGTCGTTTCGGTGGAATCGGTGAAGTACACCTTACAGCGGGGATAGGGCCAGCCAGAGATAACCCCGTTTTCACAGGATTACTGGGTCTGGCGCAAGAATTCAATCTGCCGTTTCTGATTCATACAGATGCAAGCGATTACCGGTATTTCATGCCAATCTGTGAGAAATACTCTCATACACGGTTTATCTGGGCCCATGCAGGTGGCGCCTTGCAGCCCCACCAGCTTGAACCTCTGATGCAGGCCTGCCCTAATGTGTGGCTGGATCTTGCCGCTCGCGACCCGGATCACTATGGTCAACTGGCGGACGAGCAGGGAAAACTTTTACCCGGATGGCCCGAATTTATTACCCGCTACCAGGACCGCATCATGACGGGAACCGATCCGGTCTGGAACGCCCATCAAATTTATCGCTGGTATGAGGCAGATGAAGGCTGGTATCACTACGATGATTTTTTGCGCTTTCATCGTCACTGGCTAAAACAGCTCCCGGCAACGGTGGCAAACAAAATTCGCTTAACCAATGCACAGGACTTTTTCAGCAAACCATGAAAGCTTATATTTTTTAATATACATATCATATAGATACAGCTTTTTCGGCAAGCAGAAGACGGTCCGCCTCAATTAATTAGTAAACCGGACCTACCAACGAATAGCGAGGTCATCCTCGATCAATCTTTTCAACCGGTCCCTGCAATCCAGCACTTTGCACTGCCTGTCATACCTGCAACTCAGTTCCAGGTCGCGAATCTGATCATCCTCTACGTCCAACAAGGAGACCAAAGCGATTTCTTCTTTTTCGCGCTCCGACCCAGCCTGCTCCAGCAGTGCAACCGTGCTGCATCCTTCTACAAAGCGTTTCTTCGCATAATGAGCGATATTGTCAAAATCATAATGTCCGAGACAATCCGGATTCCGGCAGATCATGGTCTGGCTCCCTTCATATTGATGCTGACAAGCATTCCGTACTGCCCTCATCCCAGTATTAAAAATAGACCTTTTCGCTGTTGGAAAGCTTGATACGGGTCAAAATACTTAACCCTACCGGCCTGTAAACAGAACGAAACACATTCATCCATTAGCTAGACGACTCATACACCGCTTTTATGCCATAGAACCTTTCAGACGCGCGCCGGACAATAAAAAGAGCCTGGTAATTTCAATTAAAATGCCCCCCGACAGCTCCTATCCGTGGCATTATCCAGAATGCGGGTAAGTGCAGTAGTGGGCCTCTAAAGCTGGCAAAGAGGCATTTTTTATGGATGGTTGCGGTAGTTCGGCGAAATCTGGGCATGTCTTCTTATAGTTCGAAGTATCGAATCCTGATCGGTTTTGTCATCGTCATGATGCTTATGGCCATGGTCGCAGGCACCGGCCTGATTCACCTGGCCGAAAACAACCATAGAATGGAAACGATTGTTGACGAGCACAATGTAAAAACCGGGTATATCGTAACCATGTATACCGCTGCTCGTGAGCGCTCGATTACCCTGCTCAGAATGTTAAGCATGGAGGATCCATTCGAGCGCGATGAGGAATACATGCGCTTTAATAAGCTGGCGCTGGATTTCGCGAGCGCGCGTATTTCCCTTAGCGAGATGCCGCTCGACGATGAGGAGTTGCAACTTCACAATGAACAGGGCAGCCTGACATCAAAATCAGTTCCACTTCAGGAACAGGTCGTTCAGCTTCTGGTTGATGAAGACACGGAGCACGCAACCCGCATATTGCTCGATCTTTCCATACCGGCACAAGACAGGGTTCTAGAGCAGCTGGTCCGCATGCTGGAGCACCAGCAGAAATCCGCTCATCAGGCGCTGAATGAGTCACGAGACTCATATCGAACCAGCATACTATATATAAGCATGTTATCAGCGGTCGCCATAGGCTTCGGGCTGCTGATTGCTTCCTTTGTTATGCGGCGCACATCAGAGGCGGAAACCGTATTATCCACACAGGTTCACCAGGAGCGCAAACTGAGGAAGCAGCTGTCTTACCAGGCAAGCCACGATGCTCTCACCGGCCTGATTAACCGTTTCGAGTTCGAAAACCGTCTCAGAAGTCTACTGGAAGTTCCATGCGAAGAAGGAACAACACACGCGCTACTGTATATTGACCTGGACCAGTTCAAGGTGGTTAATGACACCTGCGGTCATGTGGCCGGCGACGAACTGCTGCGTCAGCTGTCACTGCTGTTGAAAAACAAGATACGCAGCCACGACATACTGGCTCGCCTGGGTGGCGATGAATTCGGCATGTTACTGGAATATTGCGCACCCGATAAAACCGTGAGCATGGCGAATTTACTGCTGGCCACAGTACAGGAATTTCGCTTCGCCTGGGAAAACAAGACGTTTGTTATTGGTGCCAGCATCGGCGTTGTAATTATTGACAAAAACAGCAAAGACATAACGACCGTCATGAGCGCTGCCGATGCTGCATGTTATAGCGCCAAAGATAATGGCCGTAACCGCATCCATGTTTTCAAAGAGGATGATGCGGCTATCGCCGGACGTCATGGCGAGATGCAGTGGGTCACACGGATTACAGAAGCCCTCGAAAACGATGATTTTCAACTTTATTGCCAGCGAATAACACCGGTCGATAATACTCTGGGCATAAAGTCTGAAATGATCGAAATACTGGTTCGCATGGAAGACAAGGATGGCAAGCTTATACCGCCAGGTGCTTTCATACCGGCGGCTGAACGTTACAATCTCATGGTGTCACTGGATCGCTGGGTAGTAAAGGAAACATTTGAATGGCTCAGTAACAGTCCGGCCACCAAACTCCTCAGCAAGTGCTCGATAAACCTTTCCGGCCAGTCTATCAGCGACTCGCATTTTCTCGACTATCTCGTCAATCTCATTAACGAAACCGATATTCCGGAAGAAACTCTATGCTTCGAAATCACAGAAACCTCGGCGATCACAAACCTGGGTAAGGCGCAAAGACTCATTAGCGAACTACAAAGCATTGGCTGCTCGTTCGCACTGGATGATTTTGGCAGTGGAATCTCTTCATTCGCTTACCTGAAAAATCTCCCTGTTGATTTTCTCAAGATCGACGGTTCTTTTGTAAAAGATATCGCAATCGACCCGATTGATCAGGCCATGGTTAGATCAATAAACGAGATAGGACATGTGATGGGGAAAAAAACCATTGCAGAATTTGTAGAGAATGACGAGATACTCCATGTGCTTCAGGATATCGGCGTTGATTACGCACAGGGATTCGGCATTCACAAACCGGTCCCTCTGGATAACTTTATTGCCAGCGTAACCGGCACATGAAAATCACGAATTCCCTCCGTACGCCAGGACAAGCTCCAAAGACAATGACAGAGCGATCGGCATAGGGGTATTATTTCGGGATGCGTTTTATGACCTTTGCCCCTGCCATAATTGTTACGCTTATCGGCTTCATCGTCGCCTGGCAGTTTGTGAACCCTGCCCCTCCTCGAACAATTGTCATTGCGACGGGTCAGAAAGATGGCGCCTACTTCCAGTTTGCAGAACGGTATCGCGAACTACTTGCAGCGGAAGGCATTGAACTGCAGATACGCGAGACGGCTGGCTCCATCGAGAATATACGTCTGCTTGAGGATCAGCACTCAGACGTGGATCTTGCCTTTGTCCAGGGCGGCGTCGGCGCACAGGCCGAATCCGCTAGCATTGTTTCGCTGGCCAGCCTGTATTTCGAACCATTGTGGGTATTCTACCGGGGTAACCAGATCATAAACCGGCTGACCGGATTTTCACAAAAACGCATATCTATCGGGGCGGAAGGCAGCGGTACCCGTGCTGTCGCATTGACACTGCTGGAAGATAACCATCTTGATACCGCGCCCGGCTACCTGTTGTCTATGGGGAATCACGAGGGGCAAGAAGCGCTCATCGGAGGCAACATTGATGCTGCCTTCTTTGTAGCCTCACCGAGATCGAAGCTGGTTCAGAACCTGCTCCGCGATGAAGATATCAACCTGATGTCCTTTCAGCGCGCAACAGCCTATACGCGCAGGCACCACTACCTGTCACGAGTCACCCTGCCGGAAGGTGTCATTGATCTGAAAGTTAATATCCCGCCGAATGACACCGCCCTGCTCGCCGCATCCGCTAACCTGGTTGCGAACGATAATTTTCATCCTGCGCTGGTGAGCCTGTTACTGCAGATTGCCGCCGAGGTACACGGTGGTGGTGACCTTTTTGAAAAGCCGGGCGAATTTCCCAACGCCCGCAATCTGGAATTTCAGCTTGA
>Ga0316189_10000981_pt1 | contig 28357 bp, 29 predicted proteins | sample LowCovwburrow_MG_FD_204930 | JGI IMG/M metagenome (GOLD analysis project Ga0316189, IMG submission 204930) | Coastal sediment microbial communities from Maine, United States - Lowes Cove worm burrow | ecosystem: Environmental > Aquatic > Marine > Coastal > Sediment | place: USA: Maine...
CATTGGTGCGTTTCCATTTTCAATTAAAGACATCCAGCCAGATGCATTAATTTGCGCTGGTTACAAATGGTTGTTCGGACCTTATGGCTGTGGCTATGCGTACTACGGAAGTTATTTTGATAACGGTGAACCTATAGAAAATAATTGGGCCAACCGATTACACAGTGAAAACTTATCTGATTTAACAAATTATGAAGACCAATACAAACCACTAGCAAATCGTTATGCTGTTGGTGAAAGCGGAAATTTCATCTATATAAAAATGCAAATTGAAGCGTTGAAACAAGTTATAGAATGGACGCCAAAAGCCATACAAGACTACTGCCAATCTATTTCCCATAAAGCCATACAGGACCTAACAGATCTCGGATGTCAAATTGAAAATTCAAACTATAGAACTCATCATTTATTTGGCGTCAAACTTCCGAAGCACTTGAACATAAAAGCACTTAAATCTGCTTTAAATAAGCAACAAATCTTTGTGTCATTTAGAGGTGAATATATTCGCATTTCATGTCACCTGTTTAATACTGAAAAAGATTTTGAAATTTTAGTCAACTGCATAAAATCAGTACTTTAAAAAATTAACTTTGGAAGAATATATTGATATCGTAGATAAAAACGGAATTCCAACAGGAGTCGCTGTTCCAAAATTTGAAATTCATTCCGAAGGGCATTTACACAATACTGCACATATATGGTTCTATACTTCAGATGGTCGTATTCTACTCCAACAACGTGCGGCTTCAAAATCCATTTATCCCTTACTTTGGGACGTTTCAGTTGCTGGACATATTGACTCAGGAGAAACACCAGAACAAGCTGCTGTAAGAGAAACTAAAGAGGAAATTGGTATAGATGTTTCCGAGGAAAAGTTAACTAAAATAGGCGTATTTGAGTGTTTTCAATCCTATTCCAATGGTATAAAGGATAACGAATTTCATAATACATTTATAGCAGAAATCAATATGGATATTGAAGATTTAATACCTCAAAAAGATGAAGTAGAAGCTTTAAAATTTGTATCCATTGAACAGTTTCATAACCTATTAAAAAACTCGGAAAGCAACAATCATTTTGTATCGAGTAATAGAAACTATTATGAATTTGTAGTAGAAACCATCAAAACCAAGTTTACTAAATAATATTCACTACTTTTCAAGTATGATTAACTTACTCCTACTTGCAGTCGCTCCTGTTTTCATCATTATTTTATATGTTTATTTTAAAGACAAATACGACAAAGAACCGAGAGGTTTATTACTGGGAAGCTTTCTTTTAGGAGCTATCGTTAGTATTATTATTACAACTATTATTTATTCTGGGTTTGATATTATCTTACCGTTAAAAGATCAATTTAGTGTCTCACAACAATTTATAAAGGCCTTTTTGGTTGTTGGTTTAACTGAAGAATTTAGTAAGTATATCATCGTACGATTTTTTGCACAACCTAAAAAAGCGTTTGATGAACCTTATGATGGCATCATGTATGCCGTTATGATATCTATGGGTTTTGCCGCTACCGAAAATGTTTTCTATGTGCTAGAAGGCGGTTATGCTACTGGAGTTTTAAGAGCATTCACAGCAGTTCCAGCTCATGCCACTTTTGGTATTTTAATGGGTTATTTTATGGGTAAAGCAAAGTTCTCAAAAAATAGAATCGGACTAAATTTATTTGGTCTTCTGCTTGCAGTTATCTTCCATGGTTTTTATGATTTCTTCTTATTTATAGATTTTATTCCTGGAATTTGGATTGGTGCATTTGTATCTCTCATTATCGGTCTGATTTTATCACACAAAGCCATTAAAAAACACCAAGAAGATTCTCATTTTAAATCTTTGTAAAGATTAGCGCTACTATATGATATTTTTCATATTTTAGAAGTAGTAAAAATCTTATCTTTACAAGACCTTTTAAACTTCAATTTAATGTATAAAATAAAAGTAAATAGTTCGCACAATTTTGACATCTCAAAAGAAGATTTAGAGAAATTTGATGCCATTGAATCCACTACCGATCACTTTCATGTTTTACAAAATAATAGTTCTACTAAAGCGACAGTATTGCATTCGGATTTCAACAAAAAACGGTATACTATAAAAGTTAATAATAACATATATGATGTTGATATTAACGACGATTTGGATCAGCTCATTGCTGCTTTAGGTTTTGAAATTGGCACTACCAAACAAGTCAATAACATAAAAGCTCCAATGCCTGGTCTCATCCTTGAAATTAATGTTAGCGAAGGACAGGAAGTCAAAGAAGATGATACACTTTTAATTTTAGAAGCCATGAAAATGGAAAATGTGATTACGTCTCCAAGACAAGGGATCATTAAATCTATCAAGGTGAATCAAGGTGAAACCGTAGATAAAAACTCGCTTTTAATTGAGTTTGAATAATCAATACACTTTAAATTTTAATAATCAATACATATATAATCTTCTAAAAAGATATTTATGAAAAAAATATTAGTTGCCAATCGTGGTGAAATTGCAATTCGTGTCATGCGAACAGCAAAAAAAATGGGCATTAAAACTGTTGCTGTATTTTCAGAAGCAGATAGAAATGCACCTCACGTAAAATATGCAGACGAAGCTGTTTGTATTGGACCACCACCTTCAAATCAATCGTATTTAAGAGGCGATAAAATTATTGAAGTTGCTAAATCTTTAAATGTAGACGGCATTCATCCAGGTTATGGATTTCTAAGTGAAAATGCAGATTTTGCGAAATTGTGTGAAACGAATGATGTGATTTTTATTGGTCCACGCTCCAAGGCCATCAAAATGATGGGAGATAAATTGGCTGCAAAAGATGCGGTTAAAGATTATAATATCCCTATGGTTCCTGGTGTTGATCATGCTATTACTGATCCAAAAGAAGCCGTTGAAATTGCTAAGGAAATCGGCTTTCCTATTTTAATTAAAGCTGCTGCAGGTGGTGGTGGAAAAGGAATGCGTGTTGTAGAAAAAGAAAAAGATGTCGTAGAACAAATGAAACGTGCCATTAGTGAAGCGACTTCTGCCTTCGGTGATGGCTCTGTATTTGTTGAAAAATATGTCAGCTCTCCTCGTCATATTGAAATTCAAGTGATGGCAGATAGTCATGGCAATATCCTTCACTTTTTTGAACGCGAATGTTCGGTACAACGTCGCCATCAAAAAGTGGTTGAAGAAGCACCTTCATCAATTTTAACACCTGAACTTAGAGAAGAAATGGGACAAGCGGCAATAAATGTAGCACGCTCTTGTGACTATCTAGGTGCTGGAACTGTTGAGTTTTTGATGGATGCTGACCTTAATTTCTATTTCTTAGAAATGAATACGCGTTTACAAGTAGAGCATCCTGTATCAGAATGGATTTCAGGTGTAGACCTCGTTGAACTTCAAATTAAAGTCGCTCGCGGTGAAGCTTTAGATATTAAGCAAGAGGACTTAAAAATCAATGGTCATGCTTTAGAATTACGCGTGTATGCAGAAGATCCAATGAACGATTTTCTGCCTAGTGTTGGAAATTTAGAGGTCTATAAATTACCAGTTGGTGAAAATATTCGCGTAGATAACGGATTTGAGGAAGGTATGGATATTCCTATTTATTACGATCCGATGCTTTCAAAATTGGTGACTTACGGAAAAACACGATCTGAAGCCATTCAGCTGATGATAAAAGCCATTGACAATTACCATATTAAAGGCGTGCAAACGACCTTACCTTTTGGACGTTTCGTTTGCGAACATGAGGCTTTCAAAAGTGGAAACTTTGATACACACTTTGTCAAAAACTACTACTCACCTAGCCTTTTAGAAGAGCGTCATCATATAGAAGCTGAAATAGCAGCAAAGATTGCTTTAAAACGCTATTTAGCAGATCAAAAATTATTACGATTACCTAATTAAGTACTGTCATTCCGCACTTGATGCGGAATCCACATGAATAAACTAGATTCTGCGTCGTAGCGCAGAATGACAAAAAAATTATACCAATGGATTCTAAGATAAAAACGCTTAACGATAAGCTAGAACTTTCTAAATTAGGAGGCGGACAAGCGCGAATTGACAAACAACACCAAAAGAAAAAACTCACAGCAAGAGAGCGTGTATTATATCTTTTAGACGAAGGTTCTTTTGAAGAAATTGGTGCTTTAGTCACGCATAGAACGAAAGACTTTGGTATGGAAAAGCAAAAGTTTTATGGTGATGGTGTAGTGACAGGTTATGGAACGGTCGACGGACGATTAATCTATGTTTTTGCTCAAGACTTTACTGTTTTTGGTGGTTCTTTATCTGAGACTCATGCAGAGAAAATATGCAAAATCATGGATATGGCAGTCAGCGTTGGCGCACCAATTATTGGATTAAACGATTCAGGAGGTGCTCGTATTCAAGAAGGTGTCAGATCTTTAGGCGGTTATGCCGATATTTTTTATCGGAATGTTCAGGCCTCTGGCGTGATTCCTCAAATCTCAGCGATTATGGGACCTTGTGCTGGAGGAGCTGTTTATTCTCCTGCTATGACCGATTTTACAATTATGGTAGAAAATACAAGCTATATGTTTGTAACTGGTCCTAATGTGGTTAAAACTGTAACAAATGAAGAAGTGACTAGTGAAGAACTTGGAGGTGCTAGCACACACTCTACAAAATCTGGCGTAGCACACAAAACATCAACTAATGATGTAGAATGTTTAGAAGATATCAAGACCTTATTAAGCTATTTACCACAGAATAATACTGAAACTTCTGCGCTACTACCTTACCAACTCAATGATGAAACTAGAGAAACTTTATCAACAATTGTTCCTGATAATCCCAATAAACCTTATGATATGCATGAGGTCATTAATGGAATTATTGATGAAGAATCATTTTATGAAATACATAAAGATCACGCTGAAAATATCATAGTAGGTTTTGCCCGACTAGGTGGAAAAAGTATAGGGATTGTTGCGAATCAACCTATGTTTTTAGCAGGCGTTCTAGATGTGAATAGCTCTAAAAAAGCCGCACGATTTGTACGTTTTTGTGATTGTTTTAATATCCCATTGTTAGTTTTAGAAGATGTCCCTGGATTTTTACCAGGAACTGATCAAGAATGGAATGGTATCATTGTTCACGGTGCAAAATTACTGTACGCCTTTAGCGAAGCAACTGTGCCAAGAGTGACAGTTATTACGCGTAAAGCTTATGGAGGTGCCTATGATGTGATGAATTCAAAACATATTGGTAGTGATATGAACTTTGCATGGCCTAGTGCAGAAATTGCTGTTATGGGAGCCAAAGGTGCTGCGGAAATCATCTTCAAAAAAGAAATTAATGCTGCTGATGATAAAGATGCCAAGTGGAAAGAAAAAGAAGCAGAATATGCTGAACTTTTCGCTAATCCTTATAGTGCCGCTGAACGTGGCTTTGTTGACGAAGTCATCCTTCCTAAAGATACAAGACGCAAACTCATTAAATCTTTTGCTATGTTAGAAGGTAAAGTCGTTGATAGACCGAAACGTAAACATGGGAATATTCCATTGTAATTACTCTGGAAATTTACTCTTATCCAAACCTGGAACTATGCGTAAAGCATTTTTATAATATACTTTTTTAAGGACATCATCTGGTAAATCTAACCCATACATTGGCCAAAAGGCATGATATTTTTTATGATACGGAAAGTACTCATCTGCACTTTCTAAAACTCTGAAATACGTTGGAAACTCTTCAGGCTTCCAACTATCTTTTCCGAAGAGAATACGGTCTTGATATTTGATGAAAAATGCATTAGCAAAACGTGGTTGTCGTCCTAATTCTGCTATAATCGCTCCAATACCAACATTCATGTTTGGCATCTCATCTAATAACTCACCTAGTTTTCCCAAATCATTCGCAAACCATCCCATATGTGCATTAATAAATGTGGTATTAGGATGTGCTTTGAACATGTTGTGTTGTTCCTGAATAATTTGTTCCCATGGTGCAGGATTATTGGCGTCTCTCTTACGACGTGGATGTGTTTTCAATTCTAACCAACGTTCATTATCACCATCAAAGTCATCCCAAAATGGTTTTGGGTCTGCTGCATGAATGAGGACAGGAATCCCTAATTCACCACAAGTTTTCCAAATGGGATTTAAACGTGAATCATCAATTGCAAGACGTTTGCCGTTCACATCTTTATTACGCAATCCTAAGCTCTTGTATACTTTGAGTCCGCGAGCACCATTTTTTACATCTAGTTTTAACTGTGCTACTTTGTCTTCAATCCAACCCTCTGCTCCTGCCTCTTCGAAATTAATATTACAAAACACAACGAAACGATTTGGAAAATTCTTATCAATATTAGCAACAGACTTTATGAGATCATCACCTGTTCTTCCGCTTAAATTCACCATGATTCCCATATTCAATGTGTCCATAGCTGCTACAACAGGCGTTAAATCCTGAGTTGGCATTTGATATTGGTGACCATGCACATCAATAAAAGGAAATTTTGCTTTTTTAATTACTTTTCCGGGAACAACTAATGTTGACGTTGGATTATAGTCTTCAAATGATAAATCTTGCGAGACAGAATTGAATGACACACTAAATAATATTGCAGATAGAATATAAAGTTTGAATTTCATGGATAAGGTTTTATGTTTTTAAAGTTACACATCATAAGCGATTGAACTCTAGAATTAGCATGTGTTTAACATCTGAAACATTAAAACACACGACCATAATAGTTTAAGTCAACAATTTCGCCTTTAGTTGTTTTGTAGTCCTTGCGAATTGTACCTTCTAAAATAAATCCGTTTTTTATGGCCACTCTGGTACTCGCTGTATTTTCACTTCCTATTCTACAAAGCATTTTTTTAAACTGGTGCTTTTCTATTAGATAATCTAAAACTACTCCAACGGCTTTTGAGGTAATCCCTTTTCCGAGATAATCAGAATCTACGAAATACCCTAACTCTGACTTTGGAATATTCCAGTTGATATTTTTAACATCAACCAATCCAATAAATTTACCAGTTTTTTTGTCTGTAATTATATAAGGAAAATAGCTTTTCTCTTTAATACGTTGCTGAATTTCGACACAATACTTCAAAGTATCTTCAAGTGTTCGTGTTTTAGAAACGGTTCCTGCAAAGAAATCTTCAAGACGCTCTTTATTGTTATCAATCAAATTGAAAAAGGCTTCAGCTTCACTGGGTTGTAATAGCTCTATTTGAAAATGTTCGAAAGTCATAATAATTATATAATGCAATAAAACTCTAGTATGTCGTTCCTAACATTACTGAAATCAAATTTATTTGATTAAAAATATATTTCGAAGCAAATGAAGAAGAATCTCATTGCATTAAGTAAGAGATTTCTCGTCGTTCATACTTCTCTCTGTCGAAATGACAACGTAAACTCAGAATAATAATAACTAATTATCCAGTAATCGTCTGTGGTAATTAATTTGTCCCAAATGATAGGCTAAATGCATCGTTAGGTGCACTAAAAAATATTCGGTAGTCATCGTGTCTTCAAAAACGCGACGTTTATATTCCTTTTGTAAATCGGCTTGAGTTAAACCTTTCAGCACTGATTCAACAGTAATTATAGTATCATCAACCTGTTTGATTAATTCTGTTCGAGGCACGTTTTTCAAAGAAAACTCTAAGTCTCTTTGCCTCACATATCCTGAATTCCCTATAGTCTCTCCAATAAAGTGATTCAGATTCCCAATCAAATGCAGGCATAAATTTCCAGCAGAATTTGAAATCCCTTCGGAAATGAGCCACATTTTATTTTCATCAGAATACGAATTGACTTCATGCTTTAAAGCATTTAAATCTCTCGTAAATAATTTGATTAAGGTATCAATCATCATGCGCTTGGTTTTTTGTACTTCATAAAATTATTGAAAAACTTTTAAATCTTAGCTTGGTACGTATATAAATCAAAGTATCTCCCTTCTGAAGCAATTAATTCATCATGATTACCGCGTTCGGCAATTTTTCCGTTTTCAATAACCAAAATCTGATCTGCTTTACGAATCGTACTTAAGCGGTGAGCAATAACAATAGTCGTTCTGTTTTTTGTAAGCTCTCCTAAACTCTTTTGAATAAGTGCTTCACTTTCGGTATCGAGATTTGACGTGGCTTCATCTAAAATAATAATTTTTGGATCGGCTAAAATTGCTCTGGCAATGGCAATACGCTGACGCTGACCGCCAGATAATTTAACACCACGTTCACCAATTAAGGTTTCTAACCCATCTTCAAAGCGGTCAGTAAACTCATTGACATAAGCGGCTTTTATAGCAGCTTGTAATTGTGCTTCGGTAGCATTAGGTCTCGGAAACATGACGTTTTCACGAATGGTGCCTTCAAACAAAAATTCATCTTGCAATACAACACCTAAATGTTTCCTGAAACTTTTCAATTTCACTTTAGACAAATCTTCACCATCGATAGTTATTTGTCCAGCTTTCGGATTTAAAAACGTTGCCGATAAGCCTGCAATCGTAGATTTTCCTGAACCAGAACTCCCAACTAATGCAATCACAGAGCCGGATTCAGCTTTAAAAGTAATGTCATGTAATACAGATTTTCCTTCTTCATATGCAAAAGAGACATCCTTAAATTCTAATTCTCCTTTAAAATTCGGAAGCTCTATGGTTCTATTGGTATCATCTTCTTCCGCAGCCATATTCATTAATTCTTCGGTTCTATCCAAACCAGCCAATGCTTCGGTTAATTGACTTCCTATATTACTCATTTGTACAATTGGAGCAATCATGAATCCTAATACTAAAGTAAAAAACAGAAAATCACCAGTAGTCATTTCGCCTTGCATCATATAATAACCTCCAATACCCATGATCCCTGTTGTGGCAATTCCTATTAAAAAGGTGGATGAACTTGTCATCAAGGCTGTGGCTGTCAAACTTTTCTTTACATTTTGAAATAGCCTATCAACGCCTTTTTCGAAAATTTTATTCTCTTGATCTTCTGCATTAAATGCTTTGATCACACGCACTCCAGCTAAAGTTTCGGTTAAACGACCTGTGACCTCAGCATTAATTTTACCTCGAGTTCTAAAAATTGGACGAATGTATTTGAATGCTTTTAAAGCTATTATTCCAAAAATGGATAAGGGGACAAATACAAATAGAGTCATCCATGCATTGAGTTTTATTAAAATTACTAAGGAAACAATTGCGGTAAAAGTTCCACCTACTAGTTGCACTAAACCGGTACCAATAAGATTACGAACACCTTCAACATCTGTCATAATTCTTGACACTAAAGCGCCTGATTTTGTATTATCAAAAAAACTAATTGGTAAGGATAATACTTTCTTTTGTACTTGTGCTCGCAATTCACTTATCAAATATTGCGCTTGTACACTTAATATTTTTGTAAGTAAGAATGAAGTCACTGCTTGTATTGTAATCGCCATGATCACAATGATGATGAGGGTCCATAAACCATCAACATTACCATTAGGCACGACATCGTCAAGTAAGACCTTACTTTGCCATGGCAAAACGAGACCAGATAAACTTCTTACAACAATGAGAAACAAACCTATAAAAACCAATTTTCTGCGTGGCCAAATTATAGTTTTAAAAGCTTGTTTTAAGGTGACTTTTTGTTTTGAATTATCTTTTTTATCCGTCGATTTTAAGTGCTGCATGTGTCTATTTTGTGTTACAAAGATACGTTTGTAATTCATACTCCGTTTTTTCAAAAGTCAATGTTTTGTTAATTCAATTTTAAGAACCCATTGTACTTTGTTTTCGTGTACTTTTGCGCCATGCAAAACAAGCCAACTTATAAAATTGAATTTATTGCACTCATGGCATCCTTGATGTCTATTGTCGCATTGTCAATTGATACTTTATTGCCTGCCTTACCAAACATTGGTGATTCACTTGGTGTAACCAATTCGAGCGATAATCAGCTCTTAATTACCATGATTTTTCTAGGTTTAGGTTTTGGGCAATTAGTCTTTGGACCCTTGTCTGATAGTTTTGGAAGAAAACCTATGGTCTATTTCGGGTTTGCAGTTTTTGTGATTGCTAGTATTGTTTGTGTCACAACAGAAAGTTTTGAAGTCATGATTGCTGGTCGAATCGTACAAGGAATCGGTCTATCCTCACCTAGAACTATTGCGATTGCTATGACACGTGACACTTATAGTGGCGATTTTATGGCTAAGGTATTATCTGTTATTGTCATGTTTTTTATTCTTGTGCCCATTGTTGCACCAACATTCGGACAATTACTCTTGGATTTTTTTGATTGGAAAGCAATTTTCAATGCGAACGTCATCATAGGATTAATCATCGTCTTATGGTTTTGGAAACGACAACCTGAAACCTTAGAAAAAGAAAAGCGAATTAAATTTTCGCTATCCATTTTTATCACAGGAACTGTTGAATTTTTAAGACACAAGGAAGCCATTGCATTCACTTTAGTTTCTGGATTTATTACAGGATCATTCATGGTATATTTAAGCACATCACAACAAATATTTCAAGAGCAATATCAATTGGGAGAATTATTTCCTTATATTTTCGCGAGTACTGCATTTTCAGTAGGCTTTGCAACGTTTACAAATAGCCGACTCGTCATACGGTTTGGGTCATTCAATATTGCCTATTATGCCACGATTGCATATGCTACTATTTCTTTATTGTATGTCATTTTATTTTACACTGGAAATAATCCTAGCATACATGTATTGGTCACATTTTTCCTCTTGCAATTTTTTGCTATCGGTTTTCTCTTCGGAAATTTAAGATCACTAGCTATGGAACCTCTAGGACATATTGCAGGTATTGGTGCCGCAATTAACGGATTTGTTTCTACAGTGATGGCAGTCCCAATTGCTAATTATGTGGGGAGTTTTGTGAAGACATCGGTATTACCCCTTTTTATTGGGTTTTCAATATTTGGAATGCTTTCTTTAGTAGTATTTCTATATTTGAAAAGACGACGACATACTCTACGAAACCTATAAGTCACGATTTTCTATGACGTCTTGATTTTGAAAATTATAAAACGTTCAAAACAGTCTCCATTTTATTACGTGTTTCTTCCCACTCTTCTTCTGGATTAGAGTCTTTTGTAATACCACCTCCAACGTATATTAATGCTTCCTGACCTTTCAGTTGCATGCAACGCAAGTTCACAAATAAATGGCTTGACGTTTTTACTGTGGAATAGGCATTATTTTCTACATTTCGTGAATTAGTATTTCTTGATGTAGACGATTGTAGATTGAGTTCTCCTAGAAAACCCGTATAAAATTCACGGTTATAATTTTCATTTTGTAGAATGAATTCTTTCGCTTTATCCTTCGGTAACCCACAAACGGCAGGTGTTGGATGTAACTTATAAATAACATCTTTTAGGAATTCTGCTTTTAAAACACCCGAAATTTTAGATTTCAAGTGCAGTAATTGACCAGCTTTTATTGTTTGCACTGGTGCCACACTAAGTCGTTCTGTAAACGGTTCTAATTCGTCTACAATAAAATCTGTGACGAATTTTTGCTCATTCAAATTCTTATCGTTCCAAATAACTTCTTTACTATTGGTATATGCCTGAGTTCCTGCTAAAGACATGGTTTTAAAACGCTGCCCTTCAATATGCAATAAGGTTTCTGGTGTTGCGCCTAGCCACAGTCCTATTTTTGGGTGATACCAGATATACACAAAAGCGGAAGTGTGTAATTTTAATAAGGATTTAAAAATTTCAATCGGATTTTCTACTGAAATAGGAACCGTTTCAACTCGAGATAACACCACTTTTTCTAAACTTCCTTCTTTAATCTTTTGGATTCCTTTTTTAATTAGCTCAATATGATATTTTTTATGTTCTAAGGACTCCTTCGGAAATATTTTATGCTGTTCAATTTCTGAGGAAAAAGAACTTTCGCTACTAATCGTATTGCACTTCTCCAAAGGAAATATGATGGTCTGCTCTTTTGAATCAAATGGTGAGAATATGAAACCTTTTTCGGTAAAATCTTCACCAGTATTTAATTCAATATCTTTTTGAAGCATGGCCTTCACTTCAACTTCATTAGGTTTTCTGTAGGCTACAAAAGGACGTTTTGATTTATGATGTGTTTCAATATGTAAAAAGAAATCCTCTATGAACATCCCTATTTATTTTTAGGAAGTGAAATCGTTGAGAGCCTACAAATAGACACTAAATTATCATGATCATCAGTTATTCTAATATCTAATAACTGTGTGGTTCGACCTTTATGAACGAACGTTGCTTTAGCATAAACATAACCTTCTGAAACACTCTTTAAATGATTTACAGTAATTTCTAGGCCACGAACAAACTTGTTTTCAGTATCAAGAAAAATATGCGATGCATAACTCCCTACACTTTCTGCCAAAGCTGCTGTTGCTCCTCCATGCAATACACCATCAGGTTGATGAACACGAGAAGTCACAGGCATTCTCGCAACTAAAAAATCGTCTCCATAATCAATAATCTCGATGTTTAAAGTTTCCAATAGGGTGTTTTTGGCTAACGCATTGGCACTGGCTAAAACTGCTTCTTTAGATAATTGCATATAAATACTGTATTTTTAAAGTCGAAAATAAAGAGCAAAAATACGAAATGAATTCTACAGAAAAGGAAATTTATTATACCATTAACAACAGCTATTCAACTCTAAACAAATATACGTCTGACACAAAAAACGTGTGGTTTGTATGCCACGGAATGGGATATCTAAGTCGTTACTTTTTAAAATATTTTAAAGGATTAGATCCTGTCCAGAATTATATTATTGCTCCTCAAGCACAAAGCAAATATTATATCAGCCCAAAGTTTAAACATGTTGGAGCGAGTTGGTTAACTAAGGAGAATACAACAAAAGAAACCGATAATATAATGACATATTTTGACGCCATATTTGAATATGAGAACATTTCAGATGCTAAAAATCTAATTGTTTTAGGATATTCACAAGGTGTTAGTGTTGCCATGAGGTATGTTGCTAAACGACAATTACAATGTGCGCAGTTAGTGTTGCACTCTGGTGGAATACCAAAAGAATTAAAAAAGAAAGATTTTGAATTCTTTAAAGGACAAACTAAACTCATCTATGGAACACAGGATGAATATCTAAATGATGAACGCATGGCATTGGAATTCAGTAAAGCCAATGCGTTGTTTAATGACAACCTACAAATTATTCCATTTGAAGGGCCGCATGTCGTTAATATCGATCTCATACAAAACCTTATAAAAGACAAGAAGTAGTTATATAAATATATAACTACTTCTATCTTTAAATTAATTATTGCTATTATCAATCTAATTGTTTATCTCTTTTTATTTGAAGGGACTATTTTCTTAACAACAGTTCCTCTAATAGTAGAGACTTTAATAAACAATATTTGGTCATTGGCATCTGAAAGGTCAATTCTCTTAACGCTCTCAGAATTTTTCACGTAGTCTGTAATATTAATATCTTCTAATATCATTCCACGCATATCCATAACTTGTATTAAAATATCAGTATTGAAATCAAAATCAAATGCGATACTAACTTCTTTACCGTAAGGTACTGGATAAGCACTGAAATCGAATGATGATTCGAATCTTGAATCCTTACCTTTATCTTCACATTCGATAACTCTAATCTTAAACTTCGTTCTGCTTAAGCAGCTATCTTTAAAGTCTATTGAGTATCCTATTCCATAAACCCCTGTATATTCATATACTTTTACAACCGCTGAGTCATCTTGACAAGATCCAGATCCTGCAACAGTATACATATAATCTCCATCTATTGGGCCAGTCCATATACCACCTTCGTCTGGTGTAACTCCAAGAGCATCAACAATTCAGATTCAGTAGGTACAATTCCTGAACATACTGCTAAATTACTATCCTCTCCTGCATTAGGCAAAGCTGTTTCAGTAATAACCCAAGCACATGTTTCCTCATTGAATGATGCAGTCTCATTACACTTAGTTATTGGTGCTTCTGGTTGTTCACCAGTTACGCTCCATTTACAGGTTTCACCATCAAATGTTGCTGTCTCATAACATGCTGTTGCTGGTGCTTCTGGTTTAGGTAATAAATAATTACAACAACATGTAATTGAATTAAAAGCAACAGAATTCATAATGTATTTGATTTAATAGTTAAACCATTACATTATAGATTGTATTTATTTTGTAGAATTTGAGTCGATTCTGCTATTAATCAACCGCTATCAAATGCTATTAAGAATATTAATTAACTCAGTGAGAAAATTAACTGTTAGGAAAATGTTAATCAAATATAGTAACATAGAAAAGTTAAAACGTAAATAAATCGTTGAAATACAATCTAATTTAGAGGAATGGTAATTTACATATACGATTACTTACTTGTAAGTCAACTAATTCCTAATTTATCAAATTTTATTAGGTAATTTTGACAATACATCTATTGCACATGATATAAATATGGAAACTCCAACACTTGAAAACCTATATGTTAAATTATCACCATTAACACTAGATAACTATCATCATTTAATCGACATTGCTAAAGAAAAAGATCTTATTTACTATTCACCTAGTGTAATTTCTACTCCCGAAAAACTTAAAGAATATACTAAAACCGCTTTGCTTGGTTTAAAGAATAAAACGGTTTTACCATTTATTATATATGATAAAAAGAAACAAACTTATGCTGGTAGCACACGTTATGGATTGGTAAACTGGAAAAATAAAGTCCTTCATATCGGTTGGACATGGATTGGAAAAGATTTTCAAGGTTCCGGATTAAATAAGCAAATGAAATTTTTAATGCTCTCTTATGCTTTTGAAATATTAGAGTTTGAAAAAGTAGAGTTTAGAATAGATGAACGCAATATAAAATCTAGAAAAGCAGTCGAAAAATTAGGTGCAACTTTAGAAGGTCTTCTTAGAAAAGACACTATTATGAATGACGGATTTAGAAGAAGTACCTGCTGCTATGGCATTCTAAAAGAAGAATGGCCAACTATAAAAGCTACCGTTTTTAAAACGTTTTAACTTGTCTGCTGGAGTGTTTTATTTTTTTCCTTAAGAATGGCTAATTGTTTTTCTATAAATGTAATTGCTTGTTCTGTTTTGTAGCTTGTTTTGGAAGCAAGGTCTTTAAATTCTTCTTTTAGTTTGTCTTTACCAGAGATAGCTGCTTTAGACACATCATCTTTTACTTCGGTAAAATCATTGACTAACTTATTTTTAATGTTCTTACCTTCTTTTTTAAGGATATCTCTCGTTTTACTACCTTTTTCTGGTGCTAATAAAACTCCTGCTGCCGCTCCGATTAATACTCCTAATACAATGGCTCCTTTATGAATCATAACTTTTTTGTTTTAATTAAATTTTCACCTGTCATTATACAGGTATTCTAATTTATACGTCGCAAAAAAGACTCATTTGTAACAAAATAATAGTAATAATTACCCTTTTGGTTAGTAGCCGTAATGCTACTCTCCAAATCTAAAACTGCGAAACTGTGCTAATATGTAAGCGTTTGATAATACTTCGTCATCATTTGTGTCGCATAAATTAAGTGGGACAGTACCTAGCCTATACCAAACCTTTAATGAAGCACCACTCGTATCTTCAGTTTCTTCAACTTTAAGAACTTCCAATTCAAGACCCACATCTTCTGCACATAGAAAATACGTTTTATTAGATCGCGTGAATTGAACTCTGTAACTATCGGTTGTTTCTCCTATAGATTTTGAACCAAGTGCAAATAATGAATCATAACCATCCACAGTTGAAGAATCATAATTTGGTGATCTTAAAATAAACTGGTTATCTCCAAATTCTTGATTTAAAACAAAACGTAAAGAACGTAATGGGTCTTCTCCACTGCCATTACTATTAAATGATGTTGAACTCATTTGATAGTCCAAACTAAATTTGTAGTCAATCAAAAACTCATCAAGTTTACCACGAAATTGAGGGACGCTTTCTGTCAAAAACGCTACAGTGGGATCAACAACCTGAGCATCATCATCGTCTCCACAGCTATAGCAGAACATTATTACACATAGAATCAGTAGTTTTTTCATAAATCTTTAATTTAAAAACACTTAGAACATTACGAAATTAATAGAATTTATACCCATTATCAAAATACATTTTTTTAAAGATATGTCAGTGCTAGATAACGACCAATACAATGACAATAAGTAATCCAAAAAGTGCTCTCTTAAAAACGAATAAAAATAATTTTGTAGAAAAAAAACTAAATCATAATAAATTTGAACTCAAAAGCCATTTTCATTAATGCTAATTTACCAAATTAGCAACAATGGCTTTCACGGGAAGAATTTCTTTCGTGTGCTCTATGCTTGGTCCAGCGACCCAAACCGTTTTATAAGTTGCCTTTTTCGCAGCATTTTCTGTAGCTTTCATTCCTATGGAGAAACGTACCATTTTAACCCACTTTTTCAGCGTTTTATTTTTATTAAGTACACTTTCTAACCACGTTGCTTTAGTGCCGATTTTTTCAACATAAGGTGTGTTAATGACTGTGCAAGGTGTGCCAGAAATACGCTCAGTCATAACAATATCCTCTGCGCCATAATCAACGCAAGCTTGTTTGTATTCATCAGTTACTCCTGCTTCAACTGAAGCAATAAATGGACTCCCAACAGAAACACCTGCAGCGCCATAACTCAGCATTTTATCAATATCAGCTTTGCAACCTACACCTCCTGCAGAAATAACAGGAATGGTTAACTCTGTACTCAATAAATTCGTTAACTCTTCAGGTGAAAGACCGCCTCTATGTCCGCCAGCTTGATTATTTACTGCAATAGCTGCATCTGCTCCAAGACTTTCTATTTTCTTCGCGAAATGTAAATCGGTAACATCACAAAATACTTTTATTCCAACGGCATGTGCTTGATTAATCGTTTCCTCAGGACTACCTAATGATGTAATAATGAAATCGCAACCTTCTTCACAGATGACTTCTAGCTGACCTTTATATTTGATATTTGATTTGTTTACAATTAAATTAAAACCAAACGAACCACCATCAACCTTATTCGCTTTTAGTTCTCGTATTGCTGCACGTAATTCATCAAGTGTTCTATAATTTAATGCAGGAATACAAGCCGCAATTCCAGCTTTCATAGCCTCTGTGACCATGGCCACATTAGACACTAAGAACATTGGTGCTTGAATGATTGGGTGTTTAATATTTAGAAGTTGAGTTAATTTGGTTTCCATATAATCTGAATTGCGAATGAACAAATATACTATATTTTATTATGCGCGCATAACATATAATGGTCCTGTAAAGTAATTATTAAAAACACGTTGTATCTGATATATATCATTGGGAGAATCATAGTTAAAACATACATTTAGACTATTAATCATAAAAAACATACATCATGAAAAAGCCAATTCTAATACTACTTCTACTTGCACTAAGCAGTCAAGTATTTTCACAAGTTATCGAACTTAAAGAAGTCATAATTACAGCTGTTAATTATAAGTATTTAAATGCTGTTGACTCTGAGGATAATTCAATAGCGGTTCAAGAGCTACAAGAAAAAGCAGCTATGTTCGATCTTAAAAGCTCAGAGTACTATAATGATGAATATGAAACCTATAATATCTCTTTTTATATACCGGACGGCAAAATTTTAGCCGCTTACGATAAAAATGGAAAATTAATAAGAACTATAGAGAAGTTTAAAAATGTGAAATTACCAACAGCCGTTAGTAATGCAATTGCAAAACGTTTTCCAAATTGGTCTATGACAAGTGATGTTTATAAAGTTAGCTTTCATAAAGATAATGATGCTGCCAAAAAGCAATACAAAGTAAGACTAGAAAACGGTGATCAAAGGATGAAAGTAAAACTTGATGAAAAAGGTAATTTTGAATAGCTCATTTATATCTTATTAATTAAAAAAGCCTATCAGAAATGATAGGTTTTTTTATTCTAAAAAGCGATAGTAACCACTCTTTAGATAGGCTCCTTCAGGAAAACCTATAGGATGATCGATATCATGCTCGGTTTGTTGTTCTAAGGAAAAGGAACGTTTTGCAGACTTTAGCGTCTGTTCATTAATATCATAAAATGCCGTTGATGACACTCGAGAGGAACACGATGCTAATACGAGCAACCCTTCTCTTGCCGTTAGTTTTTCTCCTAAACGCGCTAATTGAGCATATTTTTTTTTGGCGAGTAGAATTTCGGTTTGCTGTTTTGCAAAACTTGGTGGATCGATAACAACCACATCAAATTTCTTTTTTTCGGAAATGAGCTGCTCCAAAATTTTAAAAGCATCACCTGCTAAAGTATAGTGTTTTCCTGAAAATATATTTAGCTTTCCATTTTGCTTTGCAATCTCTAAAGCTTGAGCACTAATATCTAAACTCGTGACTTCTTTTGCATTATTTGCTAAGGCGTGTACTGAAAATCCACCAGCATAAGAAAACACATCTAATACTGTTTTATTTTTACTCAACAATCCAACTTGTCTCCTATTCTCGCGATGGTCTAAGAAGTAGCCTGTTTTATGACCTTTAATCACATTAGCAGAAAAGTTAACACCATGCTCTACAAATTCAACGACCTCATTTTCTAAAGTTCCATATACGACTTCACCATCCTTCAATTGATGTGAATCGGAATTTTGCAAGCCACGACTAAGTCTAATGACTAAAGTTTTACAACCAGAAACTTGTAATAAACTATCTAATATAGTTTTAAGATATGGCAGCCAAATTTCAGAATAAATTTTCACTACCAAAACCGAATCATAGACATCGGCAATTAATGAAGGAAATCCGTCATTCTCGCCAAATAGTAATCTATAACTTGTGGTTTCTGTTTGTAATAACGGAAGACGTTTTTGATAAGCATGTTTAATTTTCCGAAGAAAAAAGCCATCATCAATTTTCACAGCTTGACTATCACTGTAAATCATTTTAATACGAATTGGAGAGTCTGCATCATATAATCCTATGCCAATCATTCCGTTTTTTCGTTTTCCGAATATAATAGCTAAATCACCTGTTTGAGCCTCTGCATTGACTTTTACGATACTATCTGAAAACACCCATGGATGTCCTTGCTGCACGTAATTCTCTCCTTTTGCGGTAAGCTTTATGGCTAAGCGTTTTGATATAAAAGTGCATTTTACTGAAGACGTAAAAATCATTAGATTTCATTTTGTGAATACTACAAAGTACCTTGTTTTTTTTGAGAATACAGAATTTTAGGAATAAAAAAAGCGCAACAATTTTGTTACGCTTTCTTTAAAAGGCTTATTGAATTTGTATACTAACTATTTAATAACCTCTTGCTTTTTAACTGCCAAAGCATAAATCACTAATCCGAAGCCAATTTTATTGATGGCATCTGCTATATTATAAGCTACATCAATATTTCCTTCAGGAATAACGCTGTTGTACCATCCTGTTGTTCCCATCATATAACCTAATGGATAAATTGCCCATCCAACAAGAACAAACCAACATAATATTTTATGTGCTTTTAATACTTCACCACCTGCAGCAACTGCTAATTTTTTAGCACTTCCTAGCCAAATTTCATACACTATTATGAAATAAGCAGCTCCTGATATTCCACCCCATAAGGCAGCCGACTCAGTAAATACAGCCTCACCGAAATATCCTGTAACTAACATTACAACTGAAAGACCAATAAGTTTCCACATTAATGATGTTTTGGCTCCTGCTACTTTAAGAATAAGATAAAATTCAACACACATTAGTGGCACTGTAAGAATCCAATCTACATATCTAAAAAACGTAGGGGATTCCATGTTTGCAGCCCAATAATCTCTCATGTAGAAATAATGTACTGCGGCAATAAAAGTAATTAGTCCTGAGACTAATACTGAAGTTCTCCACTTTCTATCAAATTGATTTAATGATAAAAAGAAAAAAGCTGATGCGGCCATCATAGCCATACAGCCAACAAAGAATGTAAACCCTACATAATCTGTAGGATCCATTTTTGAGGTAATGTCTGCAAATAATAACATAGTTTTCATAAAAAATGATTTTAAGTAATTAGTTTTGTTTAATCAAATTTACTATTTATTAAACAAAATAAATGTAGTTTTAACAAGATTTTTAGTTTTAATTGTTAATCTTGCAATTAATTATGAAGAATATCTATAATATTTCAATAGTTTTAAGTTTCGCAGGTTTATGGGTAACATCCATGTTCTCTGGTGATCTTGAAATTATTCTTGGATTTATTTTTATATTTTCATTTGGAGTTTTACATGGGTCTAATGATATACTTCTCATCGACTCCCTATCATCAGTGAAATTAAAATATCCATTTATAAGAGTACTTGCTACCTACGTATTGACAGTTCTATCTGCAGTTGTGGCTTTTTATTTCATTCCAATTCTTGCCCTGAGTTTGTTTATCATCTTTAGTGCGTTTCATTTTGGTGAACAGCATTGGGAATATAGGAAAGTGAATCCATCGAAAGGCATAACTAATGTATTCTACTTCATTTATGGTATGCTTGTATTAGAATTATTATTCTTGTTGAATCCGGCAGAAGTCATTGAGGTTGTTGAAGCGATTACTGCATTTCAATTAACTGAAGTAATTATAACATATAGTTTTATAATTACATTGACGCTGTTTTTCATTTCTTCGTTGTATTTATTTCTGACATCTAAGGTGTTTAAAAAAATCATCTTTAAGGAATTATTCTATCTATTGGTTTTTACAATCATTTTTAACGTATCCACCTTAATTTGGGGATTCGCTATCTATTTTATTCTCTGGCATAGCATTCCATCACTTTATGAACAAATCACCTTTATATATGGTGATTTTAATAAAAAGTATTTAATAAACTATTGTAAAAATGCTTTTCCATACTGGATGATATCACTAATTGGAATGGCGGTAGTGTATTTACTGTTTAAAGACGAAACTATTTTTTCTGCAGTTTTCTTTTCATTTATAGCAGCTGTAACCTTCCCTCATGCTTTAATCATCAATAAAATGTTCTCCAATAAAAAAACGCAACCAAATACATGATTGCGTTTTTCTAAAATGTTAAGTAATTATGTTTTGTGAATCTGAATCAAGTTCAGAATGACAAAATATTATTTCACTTCTTCGAAATCTACATCTTCCACATCATTCCCTTCTGCTTCACCATTTTGGCTTGCGTCTGGTCCTGGTGCTTCTGCTCCACCTTGAGCATCAGCTTGTGCTTTGTACATTTCTTCTGAAGCTACTTTCCAGGCTTCATTGATTTTCTCTAAAGCTGGTGAGATCACTTCGATGTCTTTAGACTCATAGGCTTTCTTCAATTCTTCAAGAGCTTCTTCAATTGGCTTTTTCTTATCATCAGATAACTTATCACCAAATTCTTTTAATTGATTATCTGTTTGGAAAATCATGGCATCTGCCTCGTTCAATTTCTTGGCGTTTTCAACTGCTTTAGCATCTGCATCTGCATTCGCTTCTGCATCTTGCTTCATTTTAGCAATTTCTTCTTCGGTTAAACCGGAAGAGGCTTCGATACGAATATCTTGAGTTTTGTTCGTTGCTTTATCTGTAGCAGATACTTTAATGATACCATTGGCATCAATATCAAACGTCACTTCAATTTGAGGTGTTCCTCTCTGTGCTGGTGGTATACCATCTAAATGGAAACGACCTATTGTTTTATTATCCGCTGCCATTGGACGTTCTCCTTGTAATACATGGATTTCTACCGATGGTTGATTATCTGCTGCTGTTGAGAATACTTGTGATTTCTTAGTAGGAATCGTTGTATTCGCATCAATTAATTTTGTCATTACGTTACCCATAGTTTCAATACCAAGAGATAATGGTGTTACGTCTAATAACAAAACGTCTTTAACATCACCTGTTAATACACCACCTTGGATTCCTGCTCCTAGAGATACAACTTCATCAGGATTCACACCTTTACTTGGCGCTTTTCCGAAGAACTTCTCAACGGCTTCTTGTACTGCTGGAATACGTGTAGATCCACCAACTAAAATCACTTCGTCAATGTCACTCTTTGATAAACCTGCTGCTTTTAAAGCTGAAGCACATGGCTCAATCGTACGTTTTACTAAATCGTCAATTAACTGCTCAAATTTTGAACGTGTTAATGTACGTACCAAGTGTTTTGGTCCTGAAGCCGTAGCTGTTACATATGGTAAGTTAATTTCAGTTTGTGCTGAAGATGATAATTCAATCTTCGCTTTTTCTGAAGCTTCTTTTAAACGTTGTAATGCCATTGGGTCTTTACGTAAATCAATACTTTCTTCAGTATTGAATTCGTCTGCCAACCAGTTGATGATTTTTTGATCTACATCATCACCACCTAAATGCGTATCTCCATCTGTAGATAATACTTCAAATACACCATCTCCTAATTCTAGTATAGAAACATCATGTGTTCCTCCACCAAAATCGAAAACAACGATTTTTTGGTCAATACCTTTTTTGTCCATACCATAAGCTAAAGCTGCTGCTGTAGGTTCGTTTATAATTCTACGAACTTTTAAACCTGCAATCTCACCAGCTTCTTTTGTGGCTTGACGTTGCGAATCATTAAAGTAAGCTGGAACCGTAATTACTGCTTCGGTTACATCTTGACCTAAATAATCTTCAGCTGTTTTCTTCATTTTTTGAAGAATCATTGCTGATAATTCTTGAGGTGTGTACAAACGACCATCAATATCAACTCTTGGTGTATCGTTGTCACCTTTCACCACTTTATATGGCACACGTTCTGCTTCTTTTTTAGATTCAGAATACTTGTTACCCATAAAACGTTTAATCGAATACACTGTTTTTGTTGGGTTTGTTACGGCTTGACGTTTTGCTGGATCACCAACTTTAATTTCACCACCTTCAACAAAGGCGATAACTGAAGGTGTTGTTCTTTTACCTTCAGCGTTTGGGATGACTACTGGTTCATTCCCTTCCATTACAGAAACGCACGAGTTGGTAGTTCCTAAATCGATTCCAATAATTTTACTCATAATATTATATTTGTTTTAAATATTTCCTTTCTCTTCGGAAACGTTGTGTTCATTTTATTTACATCTTCTATATGTCAATCATTATGCCATGACAAAAAATATGACATGATGTCATTTTATAAACAAAAATTAATTTAAAATCTTATAAAACATTAGATTCTATTTGTACATTTACCAAGAACTCAAAACATACATTATGAAGAAAATCTTAACCTTATTATTTATCTCTACCTTTTTATTTACGGCCTGTGAAGGTGAGCAAGGACCTCCAGGATTTAATGGTGGACTAATTGTATCCAGTGCATTTGAAGTTACAAGAAACTTTACACCTGGAAATAATTTTGAATTTTTAGAACCTTATGGATTTGAAGTGTTCCCATCTGATGTCACTTTAGTTTATATTCTTTGGGATGTACAAAGCGGACAAGATGTTTGGAGATTACTACCTCAAAATGTAGAGTTTCCTAATGGCACTCTGACATATAATTATGATTTTACACGGTTAGATGTACGTGTCTTTTTAGATGGTAATATCAACTTAAATCAACTTGGTCCTGAATGGACACAAAACCAAACGTTTAGAGTTGTCGTTGTGCCTGCAGATGATGTTGATGGTATTGATACGTCTAATATTAATTTAGTCATGCAATCTAGCACGATTAAAACTTTTGACTTGAGATAATAACTCATAGATAAGCATACAATTTAAAAGTCCCGAAACCTAAATCGTTTTGGGACTTTTTAATTTCAAAAAAAATGAAACATTACACTTAGTATTTGATATATTTGGCACACTAAAACGATTTCGTTAATGGAGTGTATTTCTGTATTTGACATGCTTAAAATAGGTGTTGGTCCTTCTAGTTCTCATACCCTGGGACCATGGAGAGCAGCAGAACGTTGGATTAGAGAATTAAAGGACACCAACAAATTTGATAAGGTTGAGAAAGTAACAGTTGATCTTTATGGTTCTTTATCTCTAACAGGTAAAGGTCATGCTACAGATTATGCGCTTCTGTTAGGTTTAAGTGGTGCTGATCCGGAGTATATTCCAGTAGAATCTATTGATTCTATTATTGAGTCTATTAAGAATACAAACACACTATCCTTCAATAACGAAAGACCGATTGATTTTGATATTAAGGCTGATATCATTTTCAATAGAAAATTTTTGCCCTTTCATTCTAATGCCTTAATTTTTTCGGCTCATATTAACGGAAGACGTCATAAATCTACCTACTACTCTATTGGTGGAGGTTTTGTCATACAAGAAGAGCGTAAAATTTCTAAAGCCAATAAAATTATTTTCTATTGTACATTTCCTTATCCAGTATCTACAGGAAATAAATTGCTGAAGTTTTGTAGTGACTTGAAATTACCTATTTCAGGCGTCGTTTTAGAAAACGAAAAATCCATACGCGAGGAAGCTGTTATAAATTCTGAAATACAACGTATTTGGGATACCATGTTAGAATGTATGTATGTTGGCTGTCATACAGAGGGTCATCTTCCTGGAGGCTTAAACGTGAGACGTCGTGCGTATGACATGCATCAAAAATTGAAAGGCGAAACACCCTACACAACTCCTGTTGAATGGCTAAATTCTATACGGAATACTGAAGTCAAATTCAGGCAAATTTTAAAATGGGTAAGTTGCTTTGCTTTATCTGTTAATGAAGTTAATGCGTCGTTGGGTCGAGTAGTTACTGCACCAACAAACGGAAGTGCGGGTGTGATTCCTGCTGTACTCATGTATTATCTAGTGATAGAAAACCACGATGGTAATTTTGAAGATATCAAACGCTTTTTACTTGTAGCAGGCGAAATAGGAAGTATTTTCAAAAAAGGTGCTACGATTAGTGCTGCAATGGGAGGATGTCAAGCCGAAATTGGCGTGTCATCGGCTATGGCAGCTGGAGCATTATGTGAACTTTCTGGTGGAACTCCTGAACAAGTATTGGTAGCCGCAGAAATTGCCATGGAACATCATTTAGGAATGACTTGCGATCCCATAGGTGGATTGGTTCAAATTCCATGTATTGAACGAAATGCTATGGGAGCAATTAAAGCTATAAATGCGTGTGAGCTCGCATTAGACACAGATCCCAATAATGTAAAAGTCCCTTTAGATAAAGTGGTTCAAACCATGTGGGAAACTGCAAAAGACATGAATACTAAATACAAAGAAACTTCTGAAGGCGGCTTAGCCGTTGGCGTACATTTAAGCGACTGCTAACATTTTAAATTAAATCACAAATCAAATTATTATCATTTAATATTTCTATTTTTACAACTATAAATTCATTGCATATATGTCCACAGCAAAAAAAGAATACAAACGAGTTACTGTAAAGACCTTAATAGATATGAAGTCTAAAGGCGAAAAAATTTCCATGCTTACAGCTTACGATTATACTATGGCAAAAATAGTAGACGAAGCTGGTATTGATGTTATTTTAGTAGGTGATTCGGCAAGTAACGTAATGGCAGGACATGAAACAACACTTCCTATAACTTTAGATCAAATGATTTATCATGCATCTTCTGTAGTTAGAGCTATTGACAGAGCTTTAGTGGTTGTTGATTTACCTTTTGGAAGTTACCAAAGTGACCCTAAAGAAGCCTTACGATCTGCAATTAGAATTATGAAAGAATCTGGAGGTCATGCTGTTAAAATGGAAGGCGGTAAAGAAGTTAAAGAGTCTATAAGACGAATTCTTAATGCTGGAATTCCTGTCATGGGACATTTGGGATTGACACCACAATCGATTTATAAATTTGGAACCTATACCGTTCGTGCTAAAGAAGAACAAGAAGCACAACAGCTAAAGGAAGATGCCATTATGCTTGAAAAAGCAGGTTGCTTTGGTATTGTATTAGAAAAAATTCCTGCTAAATTGGCACAAGAAGTCGCAGCTAGTGTATCTATTCCTGTTATTGGAATAGGCGCTGGAGCTGGTGTTGACGGACAAGTATTGGTATTGCATGATATGCTTGGAATGACACATGAGTTCAATCCGCGTTTTTTACGTCGTTACATGAATTTATATGAAGAGATGACAGCAGCTATCGGTCAATATGTAAAGGATGTTAAGGCTGTTGACTTCCCAAATGATAAGGAACAGTACTAGTTTGCAGTCGCAGTTTTCAGTAGTAGTTAAACTCACAAAAAAACGCATTAATTGCTATTTTTATTTAAATTAGCACTAGTAGAAATTTATGTAATTAGTTACAAAAATAATCGGGTCTAACTCAATCATGCCTAAAATCCTTTCCAATAAATCTAACCTTCAAGTCGTTTACGAAGATAATCACGTCATCATCGTCAACAAACGTGCTGGCGATATTGTACAAGGTGATAAAACTGGTGATAAGCCCTTAAGCGATGTTGTTAAAGACTATATTAAAGACAAGTACAACAAACCTGGGAATGTCTATTTAGGTGTGGTACATCGATTAGATAGACCAACAACTGGCATTGTAATGTTTGCAAAAACCAGTAAAGCACTGCCAAGACTCAATAAATTATTTGCAGATAAGAAAGCAGATAAAACCTATTGGGCCATTGTAAAAAACCCTCCAGAACTACCTCAAGAAACATTAATTAATTGGTTAAAGAAAAATCCTAAGAATAATAAATCTACAGCTTACCCAAAGGAAATCAAAGACAGTAAAAAAGCAATTTTACATTATAAATTGATAAAGGCTTTAGATAATTATTTTCTATTAGAAATTGCACTAGAAACGGGTCGACATCACCAAATCAGATGTCAGTTATCAAACATAGGTTCTCCCATAAAAGGGGATTTAAAATACGGTTTTGATAGAAGTAATAAAGATGCTAGTATTAGTTTGCATGCAAGACGATTGCAGTTTTTACATCCTGTTTCAAACATAGCTATTGATGTTATTGCGCCTTTACCAGACGATGCGGTTTGGAAGGCTTGTAAAGCATAGTGGTTAGTTTCAGTATTGCCTTTTCTCTTTTTCTTTTATCTGCTGAACATTAAACCGCTTCATCAAAAGGATAATCAATAGTCAACACAACACCGTTATCTGGCTGCGAAGCAATATCAAAGGTTGCATTTATCAATTCTGCCCTACTCTTCATATTAATGAGTCCAGAACTTTTTTCTGCGGAAGCAACATCAAAGCCTTTTCCATCATCTGAGACTGTAATCGTTAATTTAGTAGGTTTATAATCTAGAACGACATTAATATTCTCTGCATCAGAATATTTAACCGAATTAGAAAAGAACTCCTGTAAAATTCTAAACACAATAATTTCATGTTTTTTATCATTAAGATCTCTCTTGATTCCTTCAATTTTCAATTCTGCAGAATCAAATTTCATTCGTTTTAAGCGGCCGAGTTCATTAGTTATGGACTCTTCAAAGCCCATATTTAAAAGCACGTCATTATTTAAAGATTTTGATAAGGCTCGAACTTCTGTCAAGCTGTCTTTCACTATTTGAGTGGTTTCTACAACCTTACTCTTCATGTCTTCAGGAACTTTCGTACTTAAAGCATTGAGCTGCATATTGGCATAAGCCAGCAGCTGACCTACATTATCGTGTAGTTCCCAACCAATATGTTTTAGGGTTTGTTCTTGTATTTCGGTTTGCGTGCGAGAAATTTCTTCGTCGAATTCTTTTTGCTTCTCAATTTGATCTAAAAGCAACTTGTTTTTTCGCTTTTGAAAAGTCACAAAGAAAACAAGTACCATCACTGACAATAGTATCACAACCAAAGTCATATAGCCAATTAAGACTATCTGCTCTTCGTTTATTATTTTCTCTTGTAAAGTGAGTACCAAAATCCGAATGCGAAGCATAAATACGTGCAAATGTTTATAATTAGTAAAAGTAAATATTTAAAAATCACAAACTCTGCATTTATTTCCAAAAAATATCCGTCAAAAATAAATAAAGGGGTCACGCATAAATACCATAATAATAATGCAATACTTATATAAAATGAAGGCAATTTGTAGTAATTTAAAATCTCATCACTTTTCATTAACTCAATAAAATATAAAATAACGAAAAGACAAATTACTGCAGTTCCCAATATAAAGTCATAAGGTAACGATTTTAAAAAAAAAGCATCAGATACTGTAAAAAAAATAAAAGTAAATAAACTAAACAATACTAATGCGCCTCTAATGATATTTTTATAAAATATATTTAACATTAAATTCGAATAAAATACTCCAATAAATCCAATTGCAACATAAGAATATATATTGTAAAGCCACATGTTTTCACAAAAAACACTGTTTTTTATTGCTATAAACCAGTCGTAATCGTAATTATT
>Ga0316189_10000982_pt1 | contig 28331 bp, 28 predicted proteins | sample LowCovwburrow_MG_FD_204930 | JGI IMG/M metagenome (GOLD analysis project Ga0316189, IMG submission 204930) | Coastal sediment microbial communities from Maine, United States - Lowes Cove worm burrow | ecosystem: Environmental > Aquatic > Marine > Coastal > Sediment | place: USA: Maine...
AAAGTTACGTTTTTCTAAGAAAATTATGTTTTTCGAGCCCTCAACATTTAGCTACGCTGAATATTTCAATTTAATATTTTAGGTCGATTTAACTTTACGAGCCCTCAACATTTCTCTTTTACCTGGAGGGCCTGGTAAACGTTCCACTACAAAACCAACTTCTTGCATGGCACGTCTAACACTACCTTTGGCAGAATAAGTTACCAAAACACCATTTAATTTTAAAGCAGTATACATTTTTTGAAAAATTGCAACTGTCCATAATTCAGGTTGTACTCTTGCTCCGAAAGCATCAAAATATATTAAATCAAAATATTCTATATCTTCTATTTCATTGAAAAATTGATCCCTTTTTGTCAATGAGAAAGTTGTTTTTAAATCGTGTTTTATATTCCACGGAAGTGAATGCATAGCGAAAAAAACTTCAGCAAAGATTTGCGCTTTTAATTCGGTAATATAATTGAGTTTTTGTAATTCCTCTTGTTTAACAGGATATGCCTCAACACCAATATAATTAATGATAATATTGGATTTTTGTGCTTCTAGTAATGTGATAAAACAGTTCAATCCAGTTCCAAAACCTATTTCTAAAATATTGATGTTAGTTTTTTCATTGAATTGTTGCAAACCGTTTTTTATAAATACATGTTTGGCTTCTTGAATGGCTCCATGCTTTGAATGATATTGTTCGTTCCACTCTGGTAAATGAATTGTAGTCGAGCCGTCAGAAGTGGTAATTATTTCTCTTTTCAAAATTCAAGGAATTATAAGTTTCTTAATTATAGGCAGGGGACCAACACATCTTGTTTCATGACAAGAAATACATGAGTTGATAGAATTATTAAAATGCGTTCTAGCTGAGTCTGAATTTGATGTAAAAGCGGCTTTTTGTTGTAATAAAAATTGTTTAGATATACTGTCAAATTCATTATTTCGATCAGCAGGATCTGTCAGGATCGCTGTATGAATGTTTGAAAATTCTTCAGGAAAAGATAATAATGAATCTTTACTAATTATTTGAATTCTTACAACTTTATTAACTTCATACATTTTTCGCATTAGTAAAGCCATTTCAGAAGACTTATACATGAGCGGTTCCTGTTCAACTTTGACTTTGTTTTTATTTGAATCGCATGATACCAATATCAAAAAAAAAATAAGAAATCCCTGTATAGTATTACTCATTAGTTTTTCATTAAAACGCCATCCGCTTCTAAAGCATAAGTAAATACTGGTTCTTTAATTGCAGCAATTTCTTCTTCACTTTTACCGGCATCCTTTGCATAATGCTGTTGTTCTTGAACGGAAATCTTAGTTACGAAGGCATTTCCGTTAACAATTACTTCTTTATTATCGGCGTCTAGAGGAACGAAAAATCCATACTCTTTAAAACGAACCATTGATTCTTTTCCATTACCTAAGTCTAGCTTCATCCAGCATCCTTTTGATTTACAAACCTCATTGATGCTAGAAGAGAACTTTAAATTGATAGTATCACCTTCTTTTAAGCTACTAAATGTTTCGGCTGCTAATTCTTTTGAAATTACATTTTCATCTGTAATTTTTTCACCATAAGAGGCATATGCTATAATCTCCTTCTTAGGTTCTGCCGATTTATTTTCTTTGCATGCAAACAACAATAAACCACATGCTATAGTTATAATTATTTTTTTCATTTTGTTGAATTTTATCAATGCAAAGTTAAAATATTAATACATATAAATAAATACTTGATTTACAGATTTAATTATAAAATACTTACACTTTAAAATTATTAATAGTATTCACCTGTTTGAAAGTTTCAATCTATAATTAAAGACAAACAAATTATAATATGAACTTGAAAATATATATTTTTGCACTATCTAAATACATACTATTATGAATGTAGAAACATCAACAAAAATAGCTATTCATAAAGCAAAAAGTTCTAAAATTTCTGAAGTAGATTTTAACAATCTTCCTTTCGGGAAAATAACTACTGATCATATGTTTGTTTGTGATTATAAGAATGGCAGCTGGCAACAGCCTCAAATTGTACCCTATCAGAATATTAGCTTGGATCCATCTGCTAAGATTTTTCATTACGGCCAATCGATTTTTGAGGGAATGAAAGCCTATAAGGATGAAGATGATAAAATTTGGTTATTCAGACCATTAGAAAATCAAAAACGAATCAATATTTCTGCAAAGAGGTTAGCAATGCCTGAGTTTCCAGAAGACTATTTTATGGAAGGTTTGAAAGCATTATTAAAAGTTGATAGTGATTGGATCCCTAAAACACCAGGGAGTTCAATGTATGTACGTCCTTTTGTACTTGCTACGGGAAATGGGTTTCATGCTTCTCCTGCTGAAGAATATAAATTTGTAATTGCTTGTGCACCTTCTGGGGCTTATTTTGGCGGTGAATTAAAAGTTTTAATAGAACAAAATTATTCTCGATCAGCTAACGGTGGTGTTGGTTTTGCAAAAGCCGGTGGTAATTACGCAGGACAGTTTTATCCAACTCAATTAGCAATTGAAAAAGGATATCAACAGGTGATCTGGACAGATGATAATACTCATGAATATATTGAAGAAGCTGGTGCGATGAATGTATTTGTAAGAATTGGTGATACACTTCTTACCTGCCCAATTAGTGATAGAATTTTGGACGGAATTACTCGTAAAAGTATCATTGATATTGCGAAAGATGAAGGTATTCCTGTGGAGATTCGTAAAATATCTGTAAAAGAACTTGTAGAAGCTGTCAATAACGGCACTTTAAAAGAAATGTTTGGGGCAGGTACGGCTGCAGTTGTTTCACCTATTTCTGGATTTGGTTTTCAAGATAAAGATTATAAGTTACCGATCATAGAAAACAGTTATGCTGCCCGCTTTAAAAAACGAATAACAGATATTCAATACAATCGAGCTGATGATAAGTTTGGCTGGAGATATGAAGTAAAATAAAACATCGTTTTTATAACGATGTCAAATTTAATTTTTAATACTAGGTCTTATAGAAAATTACTGTGTCTATATTTTAACTACTAAGAACAATAAATTATTCTACTCAGGTTATTCTAAAAAAATAAAACAAAGAATAAAACAACATAAAGCTGGTAACATCCATTTTACTAAAAAATATAATTGTAACAAACTTGTTTATTTTGAAGTTTTCTTGGATAAAAAACTTGCTCTTAAAAGAGAAAAATTAATTAAAAAGTATTCAAGAGAATTTAAAAGAAATTTAGTAAATCAACTGAATTCTGATTGGATTGATCTATTTGACCAATTAGATTAAAATAATTTTAGGCTGCGTTATAAAAACGCAGCGAATATTAAAACTATTCTTTTGAAAGGATAGTTTTAATATTAGGTCTAAAGTAGTTAGGTCCTTTCAATACTTTACCATCTTCACGATAAATTGGTTTACCATCTGCACCAAGTTTACTCATATTACTTCGCTGTATTTCTTCAAAAACTTCTTCTATTTTATATTGCATACCATGTTCTATGATAGTACCGCATAAAATATATAACATATCTCCCAAAGCATCTGCAACCTCAACTAGATCATCATTTTTAGCAGCTTCTAAATACTCTTCATTTTCTTCTTGCATTAAATCAAAACGGAGTTTTAATTTACTGTCTTCTAATTTTGCAATCGGTTCTTTTTCATAACCAATACCAAATGCTTTATGAAACTTTTTTACAGCTTTAATCTTTTTCTTCATTAATACTATTGTTATTTGTTAATATTTAATTCTACATCATTTTCATATACAATTTAGGCGATACCCTTCGTAATATAAAACCCACCAATCGCCATCTTCTAGTAATATATGCTTTGCGTTTTTTCTTTTTAATTGCTGTATAAATTTGTTTAGTTGCTTTATCAACTGAAGCCATCCAAAAGGTTTTCCCCATGATAATATCAGTATCAACAAAACCCGGAATAATTTCGGTTATATTTATCTTTGCCTTTTTTGTCCGTAAAGATTTCATATATAAAGATTCTAAATAACTTGCTTGATATGCCTTAGAAGCATGATAAGCTGGCACCTGTCTATTCCCTCTTAACGAAGCAATAGAAGTCACCCCAACTAAATGCCCATAACCTTGAGCTGCAAAATAGTTATATGCCAGTTGATATACTTTAGTTGCACCAACTACATTTGTATATATTGTAGGCGCATCCTTATCCCATTCTAAATTATAATTTGGTGTTGCAATCCCTGAATTATGAACAATTAGATCAACTTTATCAAAAATATTAGGTAATTTTTTAAATAATTCATCTGAGGCATTTAGGTCAGTAATATCATGTTGTTGAGCTATATAACTTTCAGGATCCGCTACTTTAATATCTTCCAAACGTTCTATGCGTCTACCAGTAATCATAACTTTATATCCATCGTTAACCAATATTTTAGCCAACTCCTTTCCAATACCTGATGTAGCCCCAAAAACTATCGCATTCTTACCCATATATTTAATATTTACTCAACAAAAATGATTATTTTTGTGCGTATAAATATAACTAAATATGTTTAGCAGCGGTCAGAAATTATTTGCATTATTCTTCATTATGGCATTTGCTGCTGTTTTAGTTTGGAGCTATCGAAAAGATATAAAACTGCACAAAATTTATTATAAAAAAGTTTGGGTTGTAGCTTTAGGAATTATTGTTGTAATTACTGCTTTTGCCATAATAACTTTTGTATTGCACGAATAACTACTTTTTATATTTCAATACTTCCGAGCGTCCTTTTTTGAATATTTTATTACTGTTATGAGTACCTTTCCGGCGTGCTTTTTGCTCTTCAAAAGGTAGATTATAGATATCTTGACAATCAGCCGAACAGCATCCTTGCATTTTCTCTTTACAAGAATCACATTGGATGAATAATAAGTGACAAGCTTCATTTTCACAATTTACATGTGTATCGCATTTTTCACCACATTGATGACAATTTGAAATTACATCTTCTGAAATTCGTTCTCCTCGACGATGATCAAAAACAAAATTTTTGCCAACAAATTTATTCTCTAAATTTTCTGTCTTCACTTGGCGAACATATTCGATAATACCGCCTTCCAGCTGAAATACATTTTTAAAACCCTTATGTTTATAATAGGCACTGGCTTTTTCACAACGAATCCCTCCAGTACAATACATCAATAAGTTTTTGTCTTCTTTATGATTTTTTAGGTCTTCTTCTATAATATCTAAAGAGTCTCGAAATGTATCAACATCAGGAGTTATAGCCCCTTCAAAATGACCAATTTCACTCTCATAATGATTACGCATATCTACACAGATAGTATCAGGGTCTTTTAGTAGCTTGTTAAATTGATCGGCATTTAAATGAACACCTTTATTTCTAACATCAAAGGTGTCATCGTTCAATCCGTCGGCTACAATTTTATGGCGCACCTTAACTTTCAATTTTAAAAATGACATATTATCCTGTTCAACGGCAATATTTAATCTAAGATCTTTTAAAAAAGAAATACTCTCTATATGTTCTTTGAACGTATTGAAATTTTCGGTAGGAATTGAAAGTTGGGCATTAATACCTTCGTGGGCCACATAGATCCTTCCAAGAACATCAAGTTCGTTCCAAGCAATAAATAAATGATTTCGAAATAATTTAGGATTGCCAATCTTGGCATATTGATAGAAAGATAAAGTTAATCGTTGCCGGTCGGCAGCCTCAATTAATACAGCTCTTTCTTTTGCGCTTAATGTATTGTACAGTTGCATGCTATACTAAAATTTAAGTTAAAAGAATGATTTTATTTTAAGCAAAAATAAGGATTTTCGCTACTTTCTATATCAAAATTTACAACATTTTAACCGAATTTGATAAAAATTACACTTGAAATCAAATTTGGCAGAATATCTTTATACAATCTATAAGTTTTTTTATAACCTTTGCACGAATAATTATCAAAATAATAATCGATGAGAGTTGCAGTTGTTGGTGCTACCGGAATGGTAGGCACTGTTATGTTAAAAGTATTAGAAGAAAGGAATTTTCCTATAACCGAGCTTGTTCCTGTGGCATCAGAAAGGTCAGTAGGTAATAAACTTAAGTTTAAAAATAACGAATATACGGTTGTAGGCTTACAAACCGCAGTAAATATGCACTTAGATATTGCAATATTTTCAGCTGGTGGAGATACTTCATTAGAATGGGCTCCAAAGTTTGCAGAAACAGGAACTATCGTGATTGATAATTCCTCCGCTTGGCGGATGGATGCAACTAAGAAATTAGTAGTGCCAGAAATTAATGCTTCTAGCCTAACGGAAAATGATTTGATTATAGCCAACCCAAATTGTTCAACCATACAATTGGTAATGGCATTAGCACCTTTACATAAAAAATATAATATCAAGCGTTTAGTTATTTCAACATATCAGTCGATTACCGGTACCGGTGTAAAAGCGGTTCAGCAATTGGAAAATGAATACAATAATAAAAACGGAGAGATGGCTTATCATTATCCTATTCATAGAAATGCAATACCTCATTGTGATGTTTTTGAAAGTAATGGGTATACCAAAGAAGAACTGAAACTTGTTCGAGAAACTCAAAAAATATTGGATGATAGAGCTATTGCTATAACGGCTACAGCAGTTAGAATTCCTGTAGTAGGTGGTCATAGCGAAAGTGTAAATATTGAATTTGAAAACAATTTTGATGTTGCTGAAGTTCGAAAGTTGCTAAATGACACTGACGGTGTTACTGTACAAGATAATACAGACACCAATACTTACCCAATGCCTATATATGCTGAAGGGAAAGATGATGTTTTTGTAGGTAGAATTCGTAGAGATTTATCACAACCTAAAACATTAAATATGTGGATCGTATCTGATAACCTCCGTAAAGGAGCCGCTACCAATGCTGTTCAAATTGCAGAATTTTTAGTAGCAAACAACTTAGTCAACAAAAAGGCTACAGTATAGTCTGTCATTCTGAACGAAGTGAAGAATCTAAAAACTAGATGAGATATTTCACTTCGTTCAATATGACAAAATCTACGATTTCGTCACCTTTAAAACATCTTCAATAATCTTCTCCAATTGTTGTTTTGGTAAGGCACCATTGGCCATTTGTGGTTGCTCCTTACCCGGACAAAATAACATTGATGGGATGCTTCTAATAGCAAAAGCGGCAGCCAATTCCTTCTCAACTTCGGTATCTATTTTATAAATATTTATTTTCCCTTTATACTCTTCACCCAATATTTCCAAAACCGGCGCAAGTGCCTTGCAAGGTCCGCACCAATCTGCATAAAAATCAATAATACATGGTAATTCTCCTTCGAACTTCCACTCTTTATTTACTTCATAATTAAAAACCTTTTCTAAAAAAGATTCTTTCGTTAACATTTCTGTCATATCTCTAATTTTTAAACGAACAGTTCAAGAACCATTCCATTTTTTTTCACGACAAATTGACGTATAATAAATTGAATTTTAAGTAACAAACGTTACATTTTGTAAGAATTTACTAAATTGTGGGTCAAATCAATTAATTACTAACTTAAAATTTTTCTTTATGAGTAAAAAAGTAACAATGGTATTAAGTCTTTTATTAGGACTGGTATTGTTAGTATTCGGGCTAAACAAATTCTTTAACTTTATGCCAATGCCACCGATGGAAGGAGACGCCGCCGAATTTATGGGTGCACTTGGAAAAGCTGGTTATTTTCCAATACTTGGTGTTCTGGAAGTATTTATTGGACTTTTGTTGATCACAAAAAAATGGACTGGTTTTGCTTTAGTTTTACTGGCTCCATTAGTAGTAAACTTTTTAATTTTTCATTTTAAATATGATATGGCTGGTATCGGTGGTGCTGCATTGGTTAGCATACTTACTATTGCATTATTTTATGCTAATTGGGGTAGATTTAAATCTTTATTTTAAAAATAACCTTATAGCTACCTACGAACTATAAAATTTTAAAAAGCCGTTGAAATACCATCGGCTTTTGCTTTCTAACCTGAGCTTGACCTAAGCTATGATATACAGAATGTGAAGGGAAGGTGAGATTTGAAATAGAAAAATTGAAGAAATATCTAGATATTTTAAAAATTTTGTATGAAAAAGTTGCCTTTTATTTGCATTTCCTCAGTATTTGATAAATTTTTTCCAGTTCTTACCAAATTTTCTCAAAATAACCAGTTAGTCTTTCTAAAACCCATCTTCGAATTGAATAAAAATTTATCTAAACTGTTAACAAACCTTAGGTCAAGCTCACGTTAATAACATATTTGATTAGCTTTACCGATATAAAAACAAACCCCAATCCTCAAATCAAATGAATTCTCAGTTTAGAACCTTCTTACTTATCCTTATAGTCTTTTCTTTAATTAATTGTAAAAAAACCAGTGAAAAACTAATAGCCGAAGAAAAAATTGACACCTATGTGCAGGATAACTATAACAAAAAGGAAGTAACTATAATCATGCGGGATAGTATAAAATTACACACTACTATTTATTCTCCCAAAGATAAAAGTAAGACATACCCTATTATAATGATGCGGACCCCATACAGCAGTCGCCCATATGGAGAAGATCAGTTCAGAGAAAAGATAGGACCAAATGTTCATTTGATGAAAGAAGGAAATATTATTGTCTATCAAGATGTTCGTGGACGTTGGATGAGTGAAGGAACTTATGATAATATGCGTGCATATATTCCAAATAAAAAGTCAAATAACGATATTGATGAAAGTTCTGACACCTATGACACGATAGATTGGCTTATAAAAAACGTTGAAAACAATAATGGTAATGTTGGCACATGGGGCATTTCTTATCCGGGTTTTTATGCCACATATTCAACATTAGATGCACACCCTGCCTTAAAAGCTGCATCACCTCAAGCATGCATAGGCGACTTCTTTTTTGATGATTTTCACCATAATGGGGCCTACTTATTGAGCTATTTTAGAGCTACTGCCCTTTTTGGAACTCAAAAAAATACACCAAGTGATACTGCGTGGTACAAATTACCAGAATTAAATACACAAGATCAATATCAATTCTTTTTAGATGCCGGTCCGCTTAGTAACTTAAATAAATATTTTAAATATGAAACGTTGGATGATCCTAGTTTAAAAAGTAATGATAAAACCGATGATTTCTTTTGGGAAGAATTAAAAGAACACCCAAATTATGATAGCGTATGGCAAAGTAAAGGAATTATTCAACACTTAAAGAACATAAAATCGTCTGTGGCAACTATGATCGTTGGCGGTTGGTTTGATGCGGAGGATTTGTACGGACCTTTAGAAACGTATAAGAATATAGAAAAATACAATCCTGACAACTATAATACAATGGTTTTCGGACCATGGGATCATGGTTCCTGGGCTAGAACCAAAGGAAAAAACATAGTGGGTAATTATTATTTTGGTGATTCAATTTCAGAGTTTTTTCAGGAACAAATTGAAACCAAATTTTTCAATCATTTTTTAAAAGGCACCGGTGATAAAAATTCAGGTTTACCAGAAGCTTATGTATATGATTCGGGTAAAAGAACATGGAAAACATATGATAGTTGGCCTCCACAAAATGTTTCAAAAAAGTCTATGTTCTTATCGAACAATCAAAAATTAACTACACATATAAAATCTAATATACCAATCAAATTTATAAGTGATATAAAAAGACCAGTTCCTTATTCTGAAGATATTAAAACTGTTTTTACCCCTAGAAAATATATGACCGATGACCAGCGTTTTGCTGCTCGAAGACCAGATGTTTTAGTTTTTGAAACAGATATGTTAGACGAAGATTTAACCTTAGCAGGAGATATTCTCGCTAAATTAAAAGTTGCAACCACCGGGACTGATGCAGACTGGATTGTAAAAATTATTGATGTTCACCCAGCCGAGATTGAAGAGCAAAAAGAAGGTATGCAGGATCATTTAAAAATGAGTAATTATCATTTAATGGTTCGTAGTGAAGTAATGCGTGGTAAGTTTAGAAATAGCTTTTCTAATCCTGAGCCTTTTGTTCCAAATAAACCAACTGATGTGACCATCAAATTACAAGATGTGTTTCATACTATCAAAAAAGGGCACAAATTACAAGTACAAGTTCAAAGCACCTGGTTTCCGTTGATTGATTTGAATCCACAGACCTATGTTGAAAATATTTTTAAAGCAACTGAAGAAGATTTTAAAACTCAAACACATTCTGTTTATACATCTTCATCAATTGAATTTTCTATAGTGAAATAATATGAACATTAAATCAGCAAATTAATTTGCTGATTTAACTAATTTCTTAAGATAAAAACAAAGAAACGCTGCGACCATACTCAAGAATCCCAGAAAGTACCAGTTAGTGTCAAAACCAAACCTGTCAACAACTTCCATGCCTATTTTAGCACTAAAAATAGTTGCAAACGAAAATGCCATAGCATACAATGCCATATACATACCTTCTTTCCCTTTTATAGCACGTGTCATTGCAAACCTATTCGTAAACGGAAATGCCAACATTTCACCTACAGTTATAAAGATCATACCAATAACTAATATTCCAGCCCAACTAGTTAAATTCAACACTATATAACTAGCTCCAATAAGGACTAAAGCAAAAGAAATAATTAGAATTTTACTAATAGCTGACTGTTCTAATTTATGGATCAATGGCATTTCAGTTAAAAAAATCAATCCGCCATTTACAGACATTAATAAACCTATTTCAAGCTCGGTTAAACCATGAATATCTCTATAAAATAATGGCAAGGTTACAATAAACTGCCAAAAAACAAATGCCATTAAAAAAACAATGCCAAGAAAAAGCCAATAAGGTTTATCCTGAAAAATAGATGTTTTATTAGTACTCGGTTCTTCAGCTTCACTTTTCTTAATAAAAGGCTTATTCTTCAAAATTAATCTAAATAAAATAATAGCCAGAATACAGGTAATACCATCTATCCAAAACAAACCGTTATAGCTCAAGGTTGCGATAATTAATCCTCCCAAAGCCGGTCCAAACGAAACACCTAAATTAATAGCCAAACGCAACAAAGTAAGTGATCGCGTTGTATTTTGTGGTTTACTATATGCATTTAAGGACACAAATAATGCCGGTCTAAATGTATCAGCAACCGTCATAGTTATAAAAACACCAATGACAAATCCCCAAAATGTTGTGATATATTGTAAGCTAATAAAAAGGAAACCTGTCAATAATAAACTCCAAAACATTACTTTATAGTAACCCACTTTATCAGTCAGTTTTCCGCCGAGCCATGCTCCTAAAAAAGAGCCCACACCAAAGCTGGTCATAATCCACCCGACTTGCGGTAATGACAATTGCAAATGATCGGTTAAATACAATGATAAAAAAGGTATTACCATCGTACCTGCACGATTTATAAATGTAATGAAAGCGAGCCACCATATTTCGGGAGACAACCCACTAAACGAATCTTTGTACAGGTACAATGTTCTTTTTACCATCTTATAAAACTAAAAAACCCGACAAAAAGCCGGGTTAAATTTCTATTGTTAATTCTTATACTTATATCATCACAATAAATAAACACCCGAGCTTTTCATTCTTAATGAAAGCTTAAATTGGACATTATAAATTGTGCAAAACATAATTTTATTGTTTGATAAGTCAAAACTACAAAATAATTTTTATTTAAAACTATTGGTATTTCTTATCTTTACTTAAAAATCAAAATTCATGCAAAAATTTGGGTTGCTGTATCTTTTTATTATTCTTTTAAGTAGCTGTGGGCAGTCGTCTAAATCAAGCTCTTATATTCAGGAAATTAAAAAACATCGTTATGAGATCAATGTAAAATTTGCTGATAAAGAAACGACTCCATTAACAGAAAAAGCCTTTAAAGAGTTTTCCTCTTTAACGTTTTTTCCAATAGACTCTACTTATTGTATTAAAGCAAAATTTGAGCTTAATAAAAATCCGATTTTATTTGAAATGCCAACCACTACAGACAGGAAACCATTTTATAAAACTTACGGAGTAGCTTCATTTGAGTTAAGAGGGGAAACTTATGAATTACAGATTTATCAAAATCAAGAACTAATTTTGGACCCCGAATATAAGAACCATTTATTTATTCCTTTTGTTGATAAAACCAATGGGAATGAGAGTTATGGAGGTGGGAGATACTTAGATCTTGAACAACCTAACGATGCTACCATTATTCTAGATTTTAACAAGGCATACAACCCTTATTGTGCATATAGTGACAGATACTCATGTCCTATACCTCCTATTGAAAATCATTTAGATGTGGCTATTAATGCAGGTGTAAAAGCATTTAAAAAATGATCTATGAAAATTAAAAAAGATATAATTGAAAGTGCTAGCAGGATCGAACCCTATGTTCACAATACCCCTATACTGACTTCCAAGACAATAAATAAAATGACGGGTGCAGAGCTTTTTTTTAAATGTGAAAATTTTCAAAAAATGGGCGCTTTTAAAATGCGCGGCGCCACAAATGCCATTTTACAATTAAGTGATGTTCAGAAACGAAAAGGTGTCGTTACACATTCATCGGGTAATTTTGCACAAGCATTGGCACTGGCAGCTAAAAATCTAAGTATTGAAGCATATATAGTCATGCCAAATAATGCTCCTCAGGTAAAAAAAGACGCCGTAAATGGCTATGGTGGTGAGATTACTGAATGTGCTCCTACCTTAGAAGCCAGAGAAACTACTGCCAAGCAAATTCAAGAAAATAAAGGCGCAACATTTATTCATCCCTTTAATGATTTTAATGTGGTTCTTGGTAATGCTTCTGCAGGAAAAGAACTATTAGAAAAACAGCCTGATTTAGATTGCATTGTTGTACCTGTTGGTGGCGGTGGCTTGGTTTCTGGAACGGCTTTGAGTGCAATTGCTTTCGGTAATAATTGTACTGTGATTGGAGCAGAACCTTTTGAAGTTGATGATGCTTATCGTTCATTAGAAGCAGGCAAGATAGTACACAATACAACTACAAATACAATAGCAGACGGACTCAAAACATCATTAGGTGATATTACATTTAATATTATCAAAAATCACGTGCAGGAAATTATTAGAGTTACCGAAGAAGAGATTATTGAAGCAATGCAGTTAATATGGGAGCGTATGAAAATTATAGTTGAACCTTCAAGTGCAACAGCTTTAGCCGCCATATTAAAATCAAAACAACAATTTAGTGGCAAAAAAATCGGACTAATGATTTCAGGAGGTAACGTTGATTTGAAAAAATTACCCTTTTAAACCATATCTTACGATCGTATTATATTAAAAATTTTTCTAATGAGTTGGATAAAAGCAATAAGCTATGAAGATGCTGACCCTAGTTTAAAAAAAATTTACAACCGAGTAAAGGGGCCGCACAATACAATTGATAATGTTTTAGCAGTACATAGTCTTAGACCACATTCACTTGTCGGACATATGACTTTGTACAAAAGCGTTCTACACAATTCAAATAATACTTTACCAAAATGGTATTTAGAATCTATAGGGATATATGTGAGTTTCTTAAACAAGTGTGACTATTGTGTACAGCATCATTTTGCAGGGTTAAAAAGACTATTAAATGATGACATAAAGACTAAACAATTTTGGGAAGCTGTAAAAAAAGATAAATTAAAAACTTATTACGATGAAAAATATTATCTGGGTATAAACTATGCCAAAAGTATTACTTTAGAAGTCCATAAAATAACAAAAAACGATATAGATCAACTTAAATCAATAGGCTTTTCTGAAGGTGAAATCCTTGAAATTAATCAAGTAACAAGTTATTTCAATTATGTGAATAGAATGGTGTTAGGATTAGGGGTTACTACAAAAGGTGATATTCTTGGGCTTTCACCAAATGAAAATAAGGATTCTTCAAATTGGAATCATAACTAAACCCTATGCCAGATCAAAAGATAAGACCTAAGACAAAAAAACATAGAGCCCTTGCCATGCTCGCACTTATTTTAGCAGGCGAAGCAATTTTTTTGTTACCATTTGTATTAGTACGTGTTTTTCGTCCAACTGTGTTAGCTGTCTTCGATTTAACAAATTTTGAACTGGGTTTAATTTTTTCGTCATACGGTGTTGTAGCCATGCTTGCATATTTTTTTGGAGGTCCTTTGGCCGATCGATATCCCGCTAGAAAACTAATGTCAATTGCTCTTGTGGCGACTGCATTAGGAGGATTTTATATAGCCACACTACCTTCTTTAAACGAGCTAAAATTTTTATATGGTTTTTGGGGAGCAACTACTATTTTAATCTTTTGGGCGGCGATGATCAAAGCAACTCGTGAATGGGGTGGTAAAAAATTACAAGGTAGTGCGTTTGGTTTATTAGAAGGAGGTCGTGGATTATCTGCTGCTATTATTGGGTCTATAGCCGTAGCTGTTTTTGCTGCCTTATTGCCCGTTGATGTTGCTAGTGCCTCACTTACTCAACAAAAAGAAGCCTACAAATTTGTAATTATACTGGTTGCCATTTTCATTATTGGAATAGCTGTGTTCGTTTGGTTCGTTTTACCAAAAAATGAAACAACACAGTCTGATGAAGCTTCAAAATTTTCAACCAAGGGTATCCTTAAAGTTGTTAAAATGCCCGTTGTATGGCTACAAGCAATCATCATTGTTTGTGGTTATGTCGCTTATAAAGCAACAGATGATTTTTCGTTAATGGCTAAGGATGTATTGAAATATGATGATGTGCAATCGGCCGGTGTAGGAGCTATGGCTTTATATATGAGACCTATTGTTGCGATACTCGCCGGACTTATTGCCGATAAATTGAGTGCTTCAAAAATGATTATCGTAAGTTTTTTATTAATGTTGATTGGCGGACTTGCAATTGGCTCTGGATTTTTAAATATTAGCATCCCTTGGTTTTTTATGACAATTATAATAACTACAAGCATAGGTATTTTTGCCTTACGCGGTCTTTATTTCGCCATAATGGAAGAGGGTAATATTCCGCTAATCTTTACAGGAACAGCTGTTGGACTCGTTTCAGTAATAGGTTATACTCCAGATATTTTTATGGGCCCCTTAATGGGATATTTGTTAGACAGGTCACCCGGAATCTTAGGACATCAACATGTTTTTCTGGTTATAGCATCGTTTTCATTAATTGGAATGATTACAGCAATAATATTCAGAAAATTTACCAGAAATATTATTGTAAACTAGCCAAACTAGTTTTCAAAGTTTCAATTTTTGCCAAGGCATCGGCTTCCTTGTTCCTTTCACTTGCAATTACCTGCTCTGGCGCATTATTAACAAAACGCTCATTACTTAATTTCTTTTGAACAGATTTTAAAAAACCTTCAGTATAATTTAGTTCTTCCTTAAGTTTTTTAGTTTCAGCTTCAATATCGATAGTTCCGGAAATAGGAATAAAATACTCGTTTGCTTTTACGCGAAACGTGAGAGCTCCATCAATTTTTTGAGTAGCATAGGTAATGTTTTTAATATTACCTAATTTAACAATCACGGCATCCATATCTTTTGCTGCATTTTCATTATTTAAAACAGATAATTCAATTTTTTCCTTAAACGAAATATTTTTTTCTTTACGGATAGTTCTGATTCCCGAAATAACATTCGTGGCAAAATCAAAATTAGCAATCAACTTAGAATCTATTTTTTGCACTTTCGGATATGTAGCAATGATCAATGCTTCCTCAGGGTTCCGCTCTTCAATATACTGCCAAATTTCTTCCGATAAGAAAGGCATAAAAGGATGTAAAATTTTTAAATTATTTTCCAATGCTGCTATTACTGCCTTAAATGTTTTTGCATCGATTGGTTGTTCGTATGCAGGTTTTACAATTTCTAATAACCATGATGCAAAATCGTCCCAAATTAATTTATAAACCGCCATCAATGCATCAGACAGTCTATATTTACTAAAATGATCTTCAATCTCTGCAAGTGTTTCTTGAAACTTCACCGTATACCATTCTAGAGCAATCTTTGCAGCTTCGGGTTGTTCTATGCTTTCACTAACTTCCCAACCTTCAATCAATCGGAAAGCGTTCCATATTTTATTTGCAAATTGTTTTCCTTGCTGACAAAGAGCTTCATCAAACATCAAATCATTTCCTGCAGGAGAACTCAATAACATACCCACACGAATTCCGTCTGCCCCGTATTTATTAATTAAATCTAACGGATTTGGAGAATTACCCAATGATTTCGACATTTTTCGTCGTTGTTTATCCCTTACTATACCTGTGAGATATACATTTGTAAAAGGTTTCTCACCTTTATATTCGTAACCGGCAATGATCATACGAGCTACCCAAAAGAATAAAATTTCAGGAGCCGTTACAAGATCGTTTGTAGGATAGTAATACTCAATTTCTTTATTATCCGGATTTCGAATACCATCAAAAACGCTCATAGGCCATAGCCAAGATGAAAACCATGTGTCTACAACATCAGATTCTTGTATCAGATCAGTTGCTAATAAGGTAGACTTCCCTGTTTTTTCCCGTGCTAATGGTAAAGCTTCTTCTATACTTTTGGCAACTACAAAATCTTCTTTACCATCACCATAGAAATATGCCGGAATTTGTTGACCCCACCATAATTGACGGGAGATATTCCAATCTCTAACATTTTCCATCCAATGACGATAAGTATTGATAAACTTTTCAGGAAATAAGTTTACCTCTTTATTCAATACAGCGTCCAACGCAGGCTTAGCCAGATCTTCCATTTTTAAGAACCATTGATCACTTAATCTCGGTTCAATGACAGCTTTAGTTCTTTCTGAAGTCCCTACTTTATTTAAATATTGTTCCGTTTTTACCAAGAAGCCTTTTTCCTCCAGCTCTTTTGAAATTTCTTTACGAACTACAAAACGATCTTTTCCTTCATAATGCAATCCGAAACTATTTAATGTAGCATCATCATTAAAAATATCTATAACTTCTAATTGATGTTTATCTCCTAAATTTTTATCATTCTCGTCATGCGCAGGTGTCACTTTTAAGCAACCAGTACCAAACTCAATATCAACATACTCATCTTCAATAATAGGAATTATTCGATTGCATAAAGGAACTATTACTTTTTTTCCACGTAAGTGCGTAAAACGTTCATCATTTGGATTGATACAAATTGCGGTATCACCTAAAATGGTTTCCGGTCGAGTTGTTGCAATGGTAACTTTTTCGTCACTATCTTCAATATTATATGCTAAGTAATATAGCCTACCCTGACGCTCTTCAAAAATTACCTCTTCATCAGATAGCGTAGTTTTTGCCTCAGGATCCCAATTTACCATTCTGTATCCTCTGTAAATCAAACCCTTGTTATATAAATCAACAAATACTTTGATAACAGATTCGCTCATATCATCGTCCATTGTGAACTTGGTTCTATCCCAATCACAAGAAGCACCTAGCTTTTTCAATTGTTCTAAAATTACACCACCGTATTCATGTGTCCATTCCCAGGCATGGCTCAAAAATTCCTCCCGAGTTAAATCCTTTTTATCTATACCCTGCTCTTTTAACTTTGCAACAACTTTTGCTTCTGTAGCGATAGAAGCATGATCAGTACCCGGAACCCAGCATGCATTTTTTCCTTGTAAACGTGCACGACGAATCAAGATATCTTGAATAGTATTATTAAGCATATGCCCCATATGCAAAACACCGGTTACATTTGGCGGAGGAATCACAATAGTATAAGGTTCTCTATGATCTGGAGTCGAATGAAAATAATTATGTTGCATCCAATAGCTATACCACTTATCCTCTACAGCATTCGCATTGTATTTTGTTGGGATTCCCATTTGGCTTAATTCTTGATAAAAATGAAATGCAAAGTTACAATTATCGGCAATAAGTAAAAACTTTGTCCGTTTTAATTTTAATAACAAAAATGATTATATTTACACTTTAAAAAAATTATATAAAATGAAAAAATTAGCACTTATAATATTTGTTGGATTGATAAGTTTTTCGATAAATGCACAAGAGGAAGTTAAAGTTGTTGAAAATGCAGCAAAAACAAAAGAAGCGGTAGCGAAAGTAAAGGCAGATCCAAACGCACCAGTTTTTGAATTTGAAAAAAAGATTGTAGACTATGGAGCAATAGAAAAAGGATCAGAGGGTGTTTATGATTTTAAATTTAAAAATATAGGTAAATCGCCTTTAATTATTTCTAATGTAAAAGGTAGTTGTGGCTGTACAGTGCCTTCTGCACCTAAAGAACCAATTATGCCTGGCACATCTGGAGTAATTAAGGTCAAATATGATACGAATAGAGTAGGACCAATTTCTAAAACAATCACTATTACTTCGAACGCATCAGAGCCAAAAAAAGTAATTCGTGTGAAAGGGTTGGTTAAAAAGGAAAGTGCTTTATCAATTCTAGAAAAGAAAGAAAAAAGTATGATGTCTAAGAAGAATTAGACACAAACCATATTATTAAATAGAGCGACTCACTGGGTCGCTTTTTTTATTCCATTATTCTTTCAAGGTTGAAACCAAAAAGTAATTGTTTACCATCCCTATCAACTAACAGTGTAATTTTTTTCCCTTCTTTTGTAGAAAACATATGGATTATTTCTTCAAGCTTGTATTTATAAGCCGGTTGGTTATTTATTCTTAGAACAATATCACCTTCAAGCAAACCAGCTTTCTGAGCCGGTGAATCTTTTCTAATTGATTCGATCCTATATGAGGGCTTTAAAGCATATACATAACTAAAAACAATCTCAATTGTAGAAGAACCCTCATTGTCTTTTAACAATTTATTTCGTCGTTCAGGAACTACCATACTACCATTATGTGATAATTCTAAACCACTCATATTATACAGAAAAGGGTCATTAAAATAGCTTGATGGATTTTTAAATACTATTTTTTTATTGGGGTAATCAATAATTAAACGAAACCTCTTTAATATCTCAGAACCTAAAGTTCCGTTACGTTCTATATGTTTGTATACAGATTCTATAGAGCTAGAATCTGGATATGCAACATTTGCACTCGTAAAAATATAATTTCCTAAAGAAATTTTATCAATTTTACTTCGTTTTCCATAAATGTTACCACTCAAACCTTTACCTAAATAATCTTCAAAATATTTTTCCGGAACTTTGATCTTATCACTTGATTTATCAAATAACCATAAGGCATCACTACCTCCAAGATCAATTAATAATTTAGCATCAATCTCTTCTCCGCTTTCAGATTGGACTTCTAAAAATATATAAGGTTTATTTTTATGGAATTCTAAATCGAAAAATTGACACTTTTTACATTTTTTATACTCGTGACTTTCAGGTTTAAAAAATTTCAGCCTCTTTGTTGTATAATTTATTTCAACAATAAAGTCCCGAAAAAGGTCACCACCAATAATACCATTAATTGTCATGCCCATTCTTGAAGATAAATCAAATTCATTACCTGGAATAAGGTAAATCATATGATTAGCATTGGCTATTTTCCCTATTCTGAAAAAATTGTCAGTCGATTTAATGGCATCAATATGATCTCCAACTCCCAAACCTCTTAAACGCATTTTTTGAATATTCTTCAATTTAAGTGAATCACCAACACTTAAGTTAAACATGATGGAATTTGACACACCTGTATCTAACAAAAAATTCAAACTACTACCATTAACTTCTACTGGAATAACTATTAAATTATTGACGAGTTTGAATGATAATGTTTCCTTTTTGTCACCACCCACAATATGGAATTTATCCTGGGAAAAACTAAGACTGCTGCTAAAGCATAAAGTAATCAGAAAAAATAGTATTCGATATCTGGTTGGCATAAATTTAGACGTAATATTTAAAGTTACTGAATCTAATTTACCGAGTAAAACTTTTAGGATAACTTTAACGCAACATAAATATTGAAATGTTTGAATTCGATTAAAATAATTTTTGCAAATTTGCTGTCTAAACATTAAACATAGAATGCCAAAAATATCTCATAAAGGAGCTCAAATGCCCCAATCACCTATTCGGAAATTGGTGCCTTATGCTGAAGATGCAAAAAAGAGAGGAACAAAAGTATATCACTTAAATATTGGTCAACCGGATATTAAAACACCACAAGTTGCTTTAGATGCAATTAAAAATAACAATATTGAAGTACTCGAATACGCTCGTTCTGAAGGTTCAGAAGAGTATCGGACAAAACTAACGGCATATTATGCAAAAAACGACATCTATGTAAGTGCCAAAGATATTGTAGTTACAACCGGGGGTAGTGAAGCCCTGCTTTTTACCTTTGGGAGTATTATGGATACTGGTGATGAAGTAATTATTCCTGAACCTTTTTATGCTAATTATAATGGCTTTTCAACGGCATCTGGCGTAAAAGTTGTTCCGGTAATTTCAAAAATAGATGATAATTTTGCCTTACCTGCGATTGAAGAATTTGAAAAATTAATTACTTCAAAAACAAAAGCTATTTTAATTTGTAATCCAGGAAATCCAACTGGATATTTATATTCAAAAGAAGAAATAGAAAAACTAGCAGCAATTGTTAAAAAACACGATCTTTTTCTAATTGCAGATGAAGTGTATAGAGAATTTACCTATGACGGATTGGAACATTACTCAATATTGCAAGTTGCCGGATTAGAAGAACATGCTATTGTTATAGATTCAGTTTCGAAACGATATAGTATGTGCGGTGCTAGAATTGGTTGTATTGTTTCTAAAAACAGCAATTTAATAAATACCGCTATTAAATTTGCACAGGCACGATTGAGTCCACCAACTTACGCTCTTCTTGCCAGTGAAGCTGCTCTCGAAACACCACAAAGCTATTTTGATGCTGTAATTGTTGAATATATGGCTCGTAGAAACACACTGATTTCAGAGCTAAAAAAAATAGATGGATTAAAAGTTGCATCACCAAAAGGAGCCTTTTATTGCATTGCCGAATTACCTGTGAAAAATGCCGATCATTTTGCACAATGGTTGCTTGAAAAATTTGCCTATCAAGGTGAAACTGTTATGGTTGCCCCAGCTGCCGGGTTTTATTCTACCCAAGGTCTTGGGTTAAATCAAGTAAGAATTGCTTATGTTTTAAATAAAAGAGATTTAATTCGAGCTGTAAAAATCATCAAAGAATCGTTAAAAGTTTACGAAGCTTAATGCATATTCAAGAAAACATATCTCTAAAAAAATACAATACATTTGGTATTGATGTTGAAGCTAAACAATTTATTGAAATTACATCTTTAGACGATCTTAAAGAATTGCTTTCGTTTAAAAATGATTTTTTTATCCTTAGCGGAGGTAGTAATTTGCTCCTAACAAAAAATATAGAGAAGTTAGTTGTACACTTAAACTTAAAGGGTATTGAAATTTTCAGAGAGGTAGGGAATGACATTTGCGTAAAAGCTCAAGCTGGTGAAAATTGGCATGAATTTGTGCTTTGGTGTTTAGAACATGATTTTGGTGGTATTGAAAACATGTCATTGATTCCCGGAAATGTGGGTACCTCTCCTATTCAAAATATTGGCGCCTATGGAGTTGAATTAAAAGATTCAATGTATGAATTAGAAGCTCTAGAAATTGAATCTGGCCGTGTCAAAATATTCCAAAATACTGACTGTAATTTTGGCTATAGAAATTCTGTTTTTAAAAATGAATTGAAAGGAAAATACATTATTACAAGTGTAACTTTCAAGCTTACTAATAAGAATCATCAACTCAATAGTTCTTATGGTGCTATTCAATCAGAATTAGAGAAAAATAATATTAAAAATCCTACTATTAAAGACATTTCTAACGCAGTAATCGCTATAAGGCGGAGTAAACTTCCAGATCCTAAAGAATTAGGTAATAGTGGTAGTTTTTTTAAGAATCCTGTGATCCTAAAACATCAATTCAGACAGCTTCAACACAAGTTTCCTAATGTACCTCATTATATAGTTTCAGAAACTGAAGTAAAAGTGCCTGCGGGTTGGCTAGTTGAACAATGCGGGTTAAAAGGCAAACGTTTTGGAGATGCCGGAGTACATAAAAACCAAGCTTTAGTTCTGGTAAATTATGGTAATGCCACAGGTGAAGAAATTTTCAAACTTTCGAAAAATATTCAACAAACTGTTTTTGAAAAATTTGACATACGGCTTGAAGCCGAGGTGAATATTATATAAAAAACGCCTAAAATAAGTTTTAGACGTTTTTGTCTATCTATAATTAAACTACTCTTTATCAAACAAAGCTTTATGAATAAAGCCTGCTACTAATGCTCCAGCAATGGGTGCAACCCAAAACAACCAAGATTGTGTGAGGTATTCACCTCCGGCGAACAATGCCTGACTCATAGAACGAGCAGGATTCACAGATGTATTTGTAATTGGAATACTAATTAAATGAATTAAGGTTAATCCTAAACCAATAGCAATAGGTGCAAAACCTTTTGGTGCTCTTTCGTTTGTACTTCCTAAGATGATCAATAAAAAGAACATTGTCAATAAAAACTCAGCTACAAAAGCTGATGTTAATGAATAGCCCCCAGGTGAAAGTTCACCATAACCATTTGCAGCAAAACCACCAATATCGGTAAAATCACTCTTTCCTGAAATGATTAAATACAAGGCGCTTGCAGCCAATACAGCTCCAAATAATTGAGCAACGATGTAAGGTATCAATTCCTTTGCAGAAAATTTACCCCCAGCCCAAAGACCAAAAGAAACCGCAGGATTGAAATGTCCTCCAGAAATATGGCCAACAGCAAATGCCATTGTCAAAACCGTCAATCCAAACGCGAGGGCAACTCCTACAAAACCAATACCTAATTCGGGATATCCAGCTGCAAAAATTGCACTACCACAACCACCAAATACTAACCAAAAAGTACCGAATAATTCGGCAAGAAATTTTTTCATAATAATAAAGTTTAGGTTAATTAATATTATAGACACAACAAAATCAATAAAGTCGTGCCTATTCAAATATACATTAAAATCTAAGCCCTTCAAAAACAAATCTTTTACTACCTTTGTAACATAAATTAATATGTAATGAAACTTCTATTAATTACAATTGCATTGTTGGCTTTGGCTTTTGCAGGAATTGCCATTAAAATCTGGGCAAAAAAAGATGGTGAATTTGCGGGTACCTGTGCTAGTCAGAACCCCATGTTGAATAAAGATGGAGATTCTTGTGGTTTTTGCGGTAAAACACCTGATCAATTTGATACCTGTAAAGAACCTCAACATAATTAGTTAAGTTTGTAGCCATGCTACTTGTTCTACTTTTTTATGTTTTTCTTTTTGTTGTAGCTATTCAACTTTTTTTTTATGTATTCCTTTTCGGAAAATTCTCATTTACGAAAATAAAAAAAATAAAAAAATCTTATTCTCCAGTATCAATAATAATAGCCTCAAGAAACGAATCAAAAAATTTAAAAGAAAACTTACCCTCAATTCTTAGTCAAAAGTATCCCAATTTTGAAGTTATAATCATAAATGATGCTTCAACCGATGAAAGCAAGACTATTCTTGAGATATTTCAAAACCAGCATGAGCATCTAAAAGTTATAACCCTACAACACACCAATTCTTATTCAGGAAATAAAAAGAATGCAATTTCAAAGGGTATTGAGTTGGCTTCAAATGATCATTTACTTTTTACAGACGCCGATTGCAGACCCGTTTCTGAAAATTGGATCACAGAAATGACAAGCAGCTTATCTGATAAAAAGGAAATTGTTCTAGGATATGGAGGCTATCAAAAAATTGATAATTCATTCCTGAATAAACTGATCAGGTATGAAACTCTATTAACTGCCATTCAATATTTTTCATATGCAAAAATTGGTATCCCATACATGGGTGTTGGCAGAAATTTAGCTTATAAAAAAGAATTATTTGAAAATAATAATGGCTTTAAAAATCATATGCATATTAAATCTGGAGATGATGATTTATTAGTTAATCAAATTAGCACACAAAGCAATACTGAAATATGTTGTTCTAAAGAAAGTTTTACAATATCTAAGCCCAAAATAAGTTTTACAAGTTGGATTCAACAAAAAAGGCGTCATTTTTCTACTGCAACTAACTACAAATCAATTCATCAGTTTTTATTGGTTCTGTTTTATTTATCTCAATTTCTATTTTGGTGTCTAGCAATAATACTACTCATTTTCTCGTTTAAATGGCAATATGTAACTATTTTAATTGCTATTCGACTAATTTCACACTATATCGCCATACAAAATTCAGCCACTAAATTAGATGAAAAAGATATTGTGTTATTTACACCATTTTTAGATTTTTTATTAGTGTTTACTCAAATAGGTTTGTTTATCATCAACCTTATTTATAAACCTAAGCACTGGTAGCATTTTTATATGAAAGAAAAAATAGAAATCACCGAAGCAATTATAAACGCCAAAAAAGGTGAAGAGGCTGCTTATACCCTATTGTTAAATACGTATTGGAAAGATGTATATCGTTTTCAGTTCAGTAAAACTAATGATGAAGATGAAGCCGAAGATATTACTATTAAAACTTTTGCTAAAGCCTTTGACAAAATAGCAACTTTTGATGACAATTATAAGTTCAAAACATGGCTAATTTCTATTTCAAAAAATATTTATATCGATCATTTACGTAAGCAAAAAAACCAAACTGTTTCTTTAAGTAAAGAAAATGATGCTTACCATGTTAAGGATGAAGAACCAACACCTGTAGATAAGTTAATTATTGAACAAAATTTGGCACAATTATTATCCTACATTAAGCAATTAAAACCACATTATCAAGACATAATTCACCTACGCTTTTTTAAAGAAATGAGTTATAAAGAAATTGCCTCTAGGCTCGATGAACCTATGAATAATGTGAAAGTAAAGCTTCTGCGAGCTAAAAAATTATTAGCCGAAATTATTAAAAATTCAGATTCTTAAATTTTTAGTACTTTCACTTCATTATAATTTATATGAAGAAAATAATACAATCCCTTGGACCAGGTTTACTGTTTGCCGGAGCCGCCATTGGAGTATCGCATTTGGTACAATCTACTCGAGCAGGGGCAGATTTTGGCTTTGGATTATTGTGGGCCTTGTTATTGGTAAACCTTTTTAAGTATCCTTTCTTTCAGTATGGACCACGATATGCAACTGCAACGGGTGAGAGTTTAATTGATGGTTATAAAAAATTAGGGAAAAGTGTTTTAATAGTCTATTACGTACTAACTTTTGCCACTATGTTCACTATTCAGGCAGCAGTTACCATTGTTACAGCCGGCCTGGCTGCTCACCTTTTTGGAATCACACCAAGTTTAACTATTTGGAGTATTATTATTACGCTTATTAGCTTATTGATATTAATGATAGGCAAATACAACTTTTTAGATAATCTTATTAAGGTTATTATCATTACATTAACCTTAAGTACAATAATAGCTGTAAGTATTGCGATTTTTAATTTAGATACTTCATATAGCCTTGCTCCTATTTTACCTACAGGAAGTGTAGAGATAGCTTTTTTAATTGCTTTTTTAGGTTGGATGCCGGCACCTTTAGATATTTCAGCCTGGCACTCTCTTTGGGCATTAGAAAAGCAAGAAAATACGGTTGACGATTTTAACATGAAAAAAACCATGTTCGATTTTAATCTTGGCTATATCGGTACCGTTTTTTTAGGGATCTGTTTTATCGCACTTGGTGCTTTAGTAATGTTTAATTCTGGTAAAGAATTTAGTAGTAGTGCAGGTAAATTTGCTCAACAACTTATTAGTTTATATACAGAAAATCTTGGCCCTTCAACTGCTATATTTGTTGCAGTTGCAGCATTTACTACCATGTTTAGTACTACGCTTACAACCCTGGATGCTTCACCCAGAGCAATGGCTAGATCAACTGAATTATTATTCAATACAAAAACGACTAAGTACTATCTCTTTTGGATTTTACTTTTATCTGTAGGAACTATTATTATTTTAAGCTATTTCATCTCAAATATGATCACCATGGTTAAAATAGCCACTATCCTTTCATTTTTAACAGCTCCTTTTTATGCAATTGCAAATTTTATACTTATTTCAAGTAAGCATACGCCAAAAGAATGGCATCCATCCATGAAAATGAAAATATTAAGTTATTTAGGTATTATTTTCTTGATCGGATTTAGTATTTGGTATTTAATGAATTTGTAAATTTGCATCTTGAATCTAACTTATGGCTGAAAACTCAGTAATACTTCCTGTAAAAAAACCGAAATGGTTACGTGTAAAATTGCCGGTTGGTAAAAAATACACTGAACTGAGAGGTTTAGTTGATAAATACGATTTACATACAATATGTACAAGTGGAAGCTGCCCAAATATGGGTGAATGCTGGGGCGAAGGAACGGCTACATTTATGATACTGGGTAATACTTGTACACGTTCTTGCGGATTTTGTGGTGTAAAAACAGGTAGACCCGATACAGTAGATTGGGAAGAACCCGAAAAAGTAGCAAGATCTATTAAAATCATGCAAATTAAACATGCCGTTGTAACATCGGTTGATAGGGATGATTTAAAAGATGGTGGTTCAATTATATGGGCAGAAACAATTAATGCGATACGTAGAGCAAATCCAACGACGACATTAGAAACTTTAATTCCCGACTTTCAATTAATTCATAAGAACATTGATAGAATAGTAGCAGTTGCTCCAGAAGTAGTTTCACATAATGTTGAGACAGTACGCCGTTTAACTCGTGAAGTTCGAATTCAAGCAAAATACGACCGGAGTTTAGCTGTACTTAAATATTTAAAAGATAGTGGGATTAACAGAACTAAATCCGGTATTATGTTAGGTTTAGGTGAGTTGGAGGAAGAAGTTATTCAAACCATGAAAGATCTAAGATCTGTTAAGGTCAATGTGGTTACTATTGGTCAATATTTACAGCCAAGTAAAAATCATTTACCCGTAAAAGAATTTATTACTCCCGAACAGTTTAAAAAATATGAAGAAATAGGTCTGGAAATGGGCTTTAGACATGTTGAAAGTGGTGCCTTGGTAAGATCGTCATATAAAGCTCAAAAGCATATTTTATAGAGCAAACAGACTTAAATTTGAAATAATTAACACTTCTATAACAACTGTTTAACCTATCATTAACGCATATAATGCAATTTTATTAAGACTTTTGACGTTATAATACTAGAAGCAAAATAATAATTTTGTTTTCATTGTATAAATTATTTGAGTTAGTTAAAAGAAAACGCCTTTGAAAAAGGGCGTTTTTTTAGTTTAATATAAGCACTTTTTAGAGTTTGGCACAAGAATTGTTATTATAGCATTGAAGCAAAGTAAAATTTGTTTTCATTGTATGAATTATTTGAGTTAGTTAAGAAAACACCCTCTTTTGAGGGTGTTTTTATTTATAAAACCAGCAACCAATATTTTATTTGATTATATTAGAGCATTCAGCGAATCATATGGGTCAAATAGCATTGGTAACAAATAGACTACCAAAGTAAGCTGGATTAAAGCCAACCATAACTAACAATATTATTACCTGATGATAACCATAGAACGTTACTGGACAAGAATGTACATAGCAAAATATCAATTTAACTTGTATTGATAAATAGCAACTAATATGGAAATTATAATTATATCTATTATTGCTTTTTTTGCAGCAATTCTTACATTTTTTTCCGGATTTGGATTAGGCACCATTTTAACGCCTGTTTTTATGATCTTCTTTCCTGTTGAATTGGCAATAGCCTTAACAGGTGTAGTACATTTTTTTAACAATGTATTTAAGATCATATTAGTTGGAAAAAATGCGGACAGAATTGTATTAAAAAAATTTGGTATCCCTGCAGTCATCGCAGCTTTTATTGGTGCATGGCTATTATTTCATATTCCAGACAGCAAACCGTTATTCAGTTATCAACTATTTGAAAGAACTTTCGAAGTTTATCCTGTAAAATTTATCATATCTATCTTACTGATCATTTTCGCCGCCATGGATTTAATTCCATATTTCAAAAATTTACAATTCGGGAAAGATAAATTAGCCTTCGGCGGAACTTTAAGTGGCTTTTTTGGTGGTCTTTCAGGAAACCAGGGTGCTCTTAGAAGTGCATTTCTTATAAAGGCAGGACTTACTAAAGAAACTTTTATCGGTACTGCAGTAGTAGTATCTACTTTTGTTGATTTTACGAGATTGAGTGTTTATGCTTCAAGATTCAACAAAGCTGGCCTGACAGATAATCTTAAATTAGTTATCATAGCTACTATATCGGCCATAACAGGAGCATTTATAGGTAACAAACTATTAAAAAAAGTAACCCTGAAATTTCTACAAACCATTGT
>Ga0316189_10000983_pt1 | contig 28325 bp, 24 predicted proteins | sample LowCovwburrow_MG_FD_204930 | JGI IMG/M metagenome (GOLD analysis project Ga0316189, IMG submission 204930) | Coastal sediment microbial communities from Maine, United States - Lowes Cove worm burrow | ecosystem: Environmental > Aquatic > Marine > Coastal > Sediment | place: USA: Maine...
ATCGCCTCGGGCGTCCGCTACGACTTGGCCGAGCTCAGCCCCGAGTTCGTCGAAGTCCTCGCCGAGCACCACACCGGCGGCCAACTCTCGGTCGCCCCCGAGCACGTCGACGAAGACGTCCTCGACAAAATGAAAAAGCCCGGCGCCGAAAGCTACGAGCGCTTCGCCGAGATGTTCGACTGCGCCAGCCAGAAGAGCGGCAAGAACCAACACCTGGTCCCCTACTACATCAGCGGCCACCCCGGCTCGACCACCCAGTCCATGATCGAGCTAGCCCTCTACTTGAAGAAACGCGGCCTGCGCCCCCGCCAAGTCCAAGACTTCATCCCCACCCCGATGAGCATGGCCACCAGCATGTACGTCACCGGCCTCGACCCCTTCACCCAACAACCGGTCTACGTCGCCAGGAGCCTACGCGAAAAGCGACTGCAAAAAGCGCTCCTCCAATACTGGGACGTCGCCCAACACGACCTCGCCCGCGAAGCCCTGATCAAAGCCAAACGCGGCGACCTCATCGGAAGCGCCGACCGCCACCTGGTCCCCCCAGCATCAGGGAAGGGCGCCCTCTCCATTCACGAACAACGACGCTACCAACGCAGTCGCACTCAACCGCACGGCCGGCTCGGCCGCCGAGCAGGACCAAACGACCACCCCAAGCGCAAGTAACCCCTCGCGCGCCTAAGATCACCTGACAACACAGCCAGATTGCGATAGATGCGTCCGGTGACCGGCCGCAAGCGCCAGCTCTTTTGGATCGCGCCGCTTGCTGCTGCGCTCGTGCTTGCTGCCTGGTGGCTGGTCCGCGAGGCGGAGGGGCCGCGCGTCGATGCGATCACGGCGGTCCGCCGTCCGATGGTGCAAACGATCGTGACCTCCGGTCGTGTGGTCCAACGCCGTCAGTCCAAGCTCGGGGCCATGGTTCCTGGTACGGTTGCGGAGCTGCTGGTCGATGATGGCGATCGCGTCGAGGCCGACGCCTTGCTCGTCCGACTCGCCGATGACGACGCGCTCGCCAGTCTCGCCGAGGCCGAAGCGTCGGTGTCGGAAGCCGAGGCGCGCCTCGCGCGCGTGCAGGGTCTCGGTCGCCGCATGGCGGTTCAAGCGCTTCGACAGGCGACCATTGAAGCCAAGCAAGCCGAGACGGAGTACCGGCGGCAAGACAAGCTCTTCGGATCCGGCGCCGTCAGCGAGCTCAGCCTGGAGCGCGCCCGTCGTGATCGCGATCAGACCCGCAGTCGGCGCATCTCGGCGTCCCTCGAAGTGGCGGCGGCAGCCCCTCGAGGAAGCGACGTGGCGGTGGCGGCCGCGTCGCTCGCGCGGGCCGAAGCCCGTCTCAAGGCTGCGCAAGTCGCTGTCGAGCACACCAGGATTCGCGCGCCATTGCCCGGGGTTGTCCTCAAACGGCACGTCGAGCGCGGCGAAGTCGTCCAGCCCGGCGAGCCGCTCCTGACTTTCGCCGGCGACGGCCCCTTGGAAGTACGCATCCAGCCCGACGAGTCCAACCTCGCCTTGTTACGACTGGGTCAACACGCGCTCATCTCCGCGGAAGCTTTTCCAGACCAGCGCGTCGACGCGTCGATTGCCCGCATTGCGCCCTCGATCGACCCGATCCGCGGCACCGTCGAAGTGGACCTCAGCATCGACGACGAGTTGGACCTGCGACCCGACATGACGGTGACCGTCGAAATCGAAGTGGGACGCGCACAGAGCGCACTGGTTGTGCCGAGCTGGCTAATCCATGACCTCGGCGGTGAAACCCCCTGGCTGATGCTCGCCGAAGACGGTCGCGCGCAGCGCCGTGACGTGAAGCTCGGGCTCGAAGGGGACGACCTCGTTGAAGTCGTCTCGGGCCTGAGCGAAGACGATCAGCTGCTCTCGCCGGCGCTTCCCATCGAAGAGGGCGACCCTGTCCGCGTACGCAAGACGCGGCCGGCGGTCGAGTTGGAAGTGAAAGGGGAGGGCTAGTGCTCGCGCTCCAGCTCGCTTGGAGATTCCTGCGCGAGGGCCGGACACAATCCCTACTCATCCTCGCCGGCGTCACCATCGGTATCGCCGCCTTCGTCTTCGTCTCGGCCATCATCGAGGGCCTGCAGGTCAACCTGCTCGAGCAAACACTCGGAAGCCAGGCCCACATCACGGTCGCCCCGGAGGAAGCTTCACCTCGCGCGCTCATGGCTGAACCCGGCATCGCATTCGCGCGGCGCGTCGAGCCCTCCGAGCCACGCCGCAGGCCGTTTGATCAGTGGCAGCGCACCGTTCGCAGAGTCGAAGCGACAGAGGGTGTGGTCGCCACTTGTCCAAAGGTTAGCGGCTCCGCCCTCGCATACCGAGGCGCGGCCGAGGAAGCGGTCAAGGTGGTTGGGGCGGATGCCGATCGCTTGCGCCAAATCGTCGACCTTCGAGCAAACCTCGTCGAGGGAACCTACCGACTCGGCGGCGAAGAGGCCGTCATCGGCACGACGCTTGCGCAGAAGCTGGGTGCGCGCGTCGGCGATCCCGTCCGCGTGCGAAGCGGCGATCGCGAAAGCCTGCTGCGAATTATCGGAGTGTTCGATGTCGGCAACGAGATGGTCAACGGCCGCTGGTTGGTGACCTCTCTACGTAATGCTCAGACGCTCCTCAACCGAGTGGGCGACATCACCGAGATAGACGCCCGCGTCGCCGAGGTCTATGACGCGGAGCGGATCGCAACGGAGATCGAGGTCCGGACCGGTGTTCCGACTGAAAGCTGGATGGAGCGCAACCGAGACCTGCTCACCGGTCTACGCTCGCAGGACGCCTCGACGACGATGATCCGGATCTTCGTCCTGCTCGCCGTAGCCATGGGCATCGCCAGCGTGCTCAGCGTCACCGTCGTTCAACGAAGAGGTCAGATCGGAATCCTCCGCGCCGTCGGCACCTCTCGCCGTACCGTGTTGGCGATCTTTCTCTGCCAAGGCCTGCTCTTCGGTCTCGCTGGCGCCCTGCTCGGGACGATGTTAGGCGCGTTCGCCGGCGAGCTCATCGAGTCGAGCGCGCTCTTCGACATCACCGTCACGCCCCGGCTTCTGATCACGGCGCTGAGCGTTTCGATCGCAACCGGCGTCATCGCGGCCTACCTGCCTGCGCGCAAAGCGGCCAACCTGGACCCCGCTGCCGCCATTCGAGGCGACGAATGAACAGCCCGCACGAGTTGCTGCACCTGGAGGGCGTTCGCAAATCGTACGTCGACGGCGTCACGACCGAGATCCTCCACGGCATCGATCTTTCGATCGGCCAAGGGGAGCTCGTCGCCCTCGTCGGCCCCTCCGGCTCCGGCAAGAGCACCTTGCTCAATCTAATCGGTCTCCTCGATCGGCCCACGCAGGGGAGAATTCTGATCCAAGGGCAGCCGGTCGAGAATATGGACGACCAAAGGCTCACCGCAGTGCGCGGCGAGAAGCTTGGCTTCATCTTTCAGTCGCATCACCTCTTGCCTGGGCTCAGCGTCATCGAGAACGTCATGCTGCCCACCGCCGCCGTGCGAGGCGGCTTTCGCGTCGCGATGAAGACGCGGGCACGTGAGCTGCTCGACGCAATGGGACTCGGGGACTGGGCCGAGGCCTGGCCGCGCCAGCTTTCGGGGGGCATGCAGCAGCGGGTCGCGGTAGCCAGAGCCCTGATGAACGACCCGCCACTGGTGCTCGCGGACGAGCCGACCGGAAACCTCGATACCGAAACGTCCAATCAAGTCTTCGACCTCCTGCGGCAACGAAACGCCAAGAGCTCAACAGCCTTCTTGATCGTCACGCACGATTCCGATCTCGCCCGGCGATGCGAGCGCGTTGTCGAGCTGGTCGACGGCGCGGTCGTTTACGACGGACCCGCCGACTCTCGCTAGCTAGTACAAGCCCGGGCGAAGGAGAGACACCCGGTACAGCGCCTGTCGCGCCGTGATGTACAAGGTCCGCGCGTCGTCGCCGCCGAAGGCGCAGTTCGCCGGGGCGCGACCGTCCGGAACTTCAATCGTGCCCCAGGAATTGCCCCTGGGGTCGAACACTTGCACGCCGGTGGAAGTCGTGACGAACAGATTCCCGCCCATATCGATCGCCATGCCGTCGGCATTGGGCAACGTTTCGATGAAGTCGCGCTCGTTGCTGAGTGAACCGTCTGCATTCACATCGAACACCATCACTCCAGCCGTCGTGTCGGCCACGTACAAAACGCTTTCATCCGGCGACAGCACCAAGCCGTTCGGCCGCGAGCTCTTCGCGCCCTCCCACTCGGCCGTGAGCCCACCGTCCGGCGCCACCCGGAACACCCCATTGAACTCGAGCTCCTGCTCGGTATTCGGATCAATGCCGTACGGCGGGTCGGTGAAGTAGATCGTGCCGTCGCTCCGCACCGCGATGTCGTTGGGCGAGTTCAAGCGATCGCCCATGTACTCGCTCACGACCGTGACCACGGTTGCGTTCCCGAGCGTGCGCGACACGCGACGATTCGCATGCTCGGCCGCCAGCAAGAGCCCGCCCAGGTCCGAATCGAGCCCGTTGGCTTGACCGCTGTCGGCAACAAACACCGAGACATCGTCCGGCGGCGTCAATTGATGAATCGTATTGGCCGGGATGTCTGTGAAGAGGAGCCGCTGTTCGGCGCTGCGCCAGGTCGGCCCTTCAGTGAACATGAACCCGTCGGCGACCAACTCGACCGTTCCGATCCCCTGCAGCGGATCGAACGTCTCCATCGTGCCGCCTGCGCCGCCCGTTGCGAAACCTGCCGATCCTGCAACTCCCCCACCCCCGGCGGAGCCGCCGGTTCCGGCCATGCCCGCAGAACCGCCGGTTCCAGCCACGCCTCCGCTCTCGCTACAACCGACCAGCAGCCGCGAGCCGAGCGCGCACACGAACACAAACCCCAGCAGATACCGCATGAGCCACCTCGCGAAGCGAGACTAGTCGACCGTCTCGTCGCGCTTCGCGTTGCGATTCGAATTCGAGTCCATTTCTTCGAGCATGCACACGCCCTTGCCGCCTTCGGCAATCAGCTCAGCCACCCGCTCTTCGCAGGCCGCACACATCACTAGATCTACGGAGTCGTCTGCCATTCCCTCACCGAATGCTGTGACTGTTTAGTCGCTTGCCTCGGTGGGGTGCAAAGAAAAAATGCCGCGCCCGTAATTTCGCTCTCAATCGCGGCCAAGCGGGTCTGCACCCCTATGGCAACGCCCCCGTCATTGCAGTGGGCATGCCTCGCGACACAAGGTCGCTAGCCCCTGAAGGACTCGCGAATTGCAGCGCACTGCGTAGTTCTGGCGCCACGCCTTGTGTGCCGTGAACGCACACCGGCCCGATAGCTGCCGTTTTCGTTCCCCCTCGCGCGCTCGCGGCATTCCCACTATCATCCGGCCGGCATGCGTTCTCTTTCTTCTTTTCTCGCGACCCTTGGCGCGGTTGCAATCCTCATCACTTCTCTCGTCGGCTGCGGCGGCGACTCCTCTTCGAGCACCAGCGGCGCAAGCGCCGACGAGCTCTTCGAGCAAGGACCGTTCGAAGTCGGCTACCGCGAGCTCACGATCAACTACACCGAGGCCGCCACCTTGGAAGACCGCGAGCTCCTCTTGCGAGTCTGGTATCCGGCGCAGGAAGGCTCCGGCAAACCCCCAGCGACCTACGCGGTCGGCGGCATCATCAATCTGCCGGCAGCGTACGCGCTCGATGCGCCGCCGGTGACCGACCAGGAGAACCTCCCCTTCGTCGTCCACTCACACGGAAACGGTGGCGAGGGCCTGCTCGCGTACCCCTACGGTGAGCTCATGGCCTCGCACGGCTGGGTGCTCGTCGCGCCCAACCATACGGGCAACACGGCGTTCGACTTCTTGGACATGCCCGACCCCTTCACCCGTTCGGCGCTCGATCGCCCAACCGACATCAGCACGATCATCGATGAATTCGAGTCGGGCCTCAGCGGCGATGAGCTGGCCGGCAAAGCCGACACCTCGAGCGTCTTCCTCTTTGGTCACAGCTTCGGCGGCTACACGACGTTCGTGTCCGGTGGCGCCGCCGTGGACTTCGACGGAATTGCGGCTGGCTGCGAAGGTGTCATGAGCGCCGCCTGTGACTTGATCGCCAATCCAGATGTCGAAGCCGCGTACCGCGCTGGCTTCCTCGACGAGCGCATCGTCGCCCTTGCACCGCAAGCGCCGGCGATCGGTTCCATCGCCGACGGCGAGCTTGCCAAACTGGAGGTCCCCACGATGCTCATGAGCGGCCTCCTCGACCAGACGACCACTCAAGAAGAGTCCGCGGTTCCGGCCTGGATGGGCCTCGATCACCAGGACGATCTCTGGGTCGAAATGCCCAGGGGCGCGCACTTCAGCTTCATCAGCATCTGCCACGACCTCAGCCAGGATCTGCTCGATTTCTTCCGGCCCGACGCCGGTGAAGACGGCTGCGGCCCGGACTTCATCGACACCCAAGAAGCGCTCCCCGTGCTCGCGGCTTACGTTCTCGCGTTCGGCCGCCGTCACATCCTCGGCCAAACCGAGTGGGACCCCATCCTGACTGGGCCGCCGCTCGGTAACGACGGCGACTTCATCGTGCGCGTGAAGTAGAGGCAACCCAGGTTGCACGACAGAGTCCGCCCCTTCGTCAAGGACATCCCTCCGTCCGTCGTCGTTTTCCTGATCGCGCTTCCACTCTCGATGGGCATCGCACGCGCTTCGGGGATGCCGGCTTCGCTCGGTCTGATCACCGCCGTGGTGGGCGGGGTGGTCGTGGGCTTCCTCGGCGGTGCACCCCTTCAGATTTCAGGGCCCTCGGCCGGTCTGAGCGTCCTGTTACTCGAATGGGTCGTCGCCTTTCGCACCGACGAAGACCCGTACGGCATCACCAGCATCGCTGTCGTCGTCATGCTTGCGGGCTTGGCGCAAGGGATCGCCGGTCTGCTGAAGTTCGGGACCTACTTTCGAGCGGTCTCCCCTGCCGTCGTCCGAGGCATGCTGGGAGGCATCGGTCTCATCATCGTGTCCAAGCAGTTCCACGTGATGATCGACGACGACATCCAAGGGAGCGTTCTCTACAACATCTTCAAAATTCCCGCCGGCATCATGAAAGCGATGACGACCGGCGGCGACCGTACGCACTACATCGCAGCTTCGATCGGCGTGGCCACTCTGCTCACGATTGTGCTCTGGGACCGCTTCCGCCCCAAAAAGCTCCACATCCTTCCCGGTGCGCTTGCAGGGGTCCTGGTCGCGACGGCCGCCGCTGCCCTGCTTAGGCTCCCAATCGACTACGTCGACCTCACCGGTTCGCTCGCCTCGTACGTCACCCTGCCAAGCGTCGATTTCCTGTCGAAGTTGATGGATCCCGCCATCCTGAGCGCAGCAGGAGCGCTTGCCTTCGTGGCCAGCGCCGAGACGCTCCTTTGCGCGACCGCGGTCTCCCGCATGCATCAGGGCGATCGCACCGACTACGACCGCGAGCTCGCAGCGCAGGGCGTGGGGAATTTCGTCTGTGGCTTGCTTGGAACGATTCCGATCAGCGGCGTCATCAGTCGAAGTACGGCCAACGTGGAAGCTGGCGCGAAAACGCAGATGTCATCGGTCATGCAAGCCATTTGGATCCTGCTTTTCGCGATGCTCCTACCCGGTCTGCTCGGCCTGGTCCCAGAGTCGGCCCTGGCTGCCATCCTCATCTACGTCGGCTTCCGCCTCTTCATGGTTTCGACACCGCTCAAGATGCTCGAGTACGGCCGCGGTGTGTTCGCCATCTACCTGGCCACCATCGTGGGCATCGTCTCCATCGACCTGCTCAGCGGCATCATTCTCGGTCTCGTCCTTTCGACGGGCAGGCTGGTCTACTCCCTGGCGCACCTCGACATCGACCGCGTCGACTTCGAAGACAAGATCGAGCTCCACCTCCACGGCGCCGCGACCTTCGTGGCGCTCCCCTTGCTCGCAGGAGCCCTCGAGGAAGTTCCTCCTGCAAGCGAGCTTCACCTCTGCTTCGACGAGCTCGACTACGTCGATCACGCCTGCCTCGATTTCATCGCCGCCTTCCAAGCCCGACATGAAGAAACCGGCGGCAGCGTCATCATGGAATGGCCTTCACTCATGGGCCGCTACACCCGAGGCGGCCTCCGAGCCGCCGCCCGTCGAAGCATCCCTCCGTCAGACCCGCCGTCCTCGGAAGAGTAGGCCCGCTAGTCGAGCGGGATCCCGCACAGCGGGTCGTCCGGAGCGCAGCCGGGCTTCTTCGCGGGGCGTGCTTTCGGCCTGTTCGGCTTGTTCGGAGCGGCCGCGGCCTTTTGCCGGGCTTCGTCCTTCTTCTCGAGGCGTGCCTTCAGCGCTTCCTTGTCACGCTCGGCTGCCTCAGCGCGCTCCGTCTCGCTCAGCAGGGCTGCTTCGGCTTGCTCCTTGTCCATCGCGGCTCGGCGCTGGTCTTGCCGGGCCATCTCCGCTGCGAGCTCTTGACGCTCGAGCGCAGGCTTCACCACGAAGGCATAGGCGCCTAGCGCGCCGAGGAGAATCATGAGCACACCACCTAGCACCATGCGGCGCGTGCGAATCTTGGCCTTATCGACAGCGGTGATCGCCGCCATCTGCTTTTCGTGCTCGAGCAGGCGCTGCTGTTCGGCAGCGCGTGCCCTGGCCTCTTCTTGGAGTTGAACCCGGAGCTCGGCCTGCTTGGCTTCGTTGATGCGGCGCTCCTGCTCTTCCCGGAGGGCGCGCTCTTCGGCCAGACGAGCTTCCTCTTCGGCTAGCAAACGCGTTTCTTCTTCGGCGCGTCGCCGCTGCGCTTCCGCCTCCGCCCGACGTCGCGCGTCTTCGGCCGCCCGAAACCGCGCTTCTTCATCGGCCGCGACGCGGGCCGCTTGAATGTTGTGTAGCTCCAAGAGCTGGTCCGCGAGCGAATCCTTGCTGCCTGCTTCCATTCCTGCTCCCCGCCTCCTCAATGATTCTGGCAAATCCGGAGGCCCAGTGCCCACCAGTTTTCGTTCGCTCATACATTCACAGACGCACCCGCGCCGGAATCGATCTAGGCGGTAAGCTGCATCACCGTTTCAACGGTCCAGGGGTTCTTGGGGCTACTCACATTGGGGCACACAAATGAGGCCGGCGCAGATCCAATCGCCCGCGCAGCCGCTTGGGAGCGTGAGCAAGCGGGGCGCACCGCGCCCAGTGATCGCTGAATAGTGCAATCCCATGCCAGCGAGATGACCGTGTTTTCTTGGTTTCGGCGGCCGTGGCGCGCCGGTCTTGCCACTTGGCACCAAAGGGCGCTGACTCTGCGCCCAAGTCGCGTTATCCTCGCCGCCCCCAGCACTTTCACTCGAGCTCAAGCAACGAGGTATTCGATATGACTGAAGAGAACTACGGCCTGGGCACGCGTGCGCTTCACGCCGGCCAGGTACCCGACCCCACGACCAACTCGCGCGCCGTGCCGATCTACGCGACGTCGTCATACGTCTTCAACGATACCGACCATGCGGCCGCGCTCTTTGGGCTCGCCGAGTTCGGGAACATCTACTCCCGCCTGATGAACCCGACGGTCGACGTCCTCGAAAAGCGCTTGGCGGCCCTCGATGGCGGCGTGACCGGCCTGTGCTTTGCGTCGGGCCAGTCTGCGATCAATGCGGCGATCCTCACCCTCTGCCATTCGGGGCAGAACTTCGTGTCCGCCACGAGTCTCTACGGCGGAACCTGGACGCTGTTCAACAACACCTTCAAGAATCTCGGCGTCGAAGTTCGCTTCTTCGACCCGGCGCACCCCGAGCAGATTCACGACCTCGTCGACGAGAACACGCGCCTCGTCTACATCGAGTCGATCGGCAATCCCAAAAACGACGTGCCGGACTTCAAGGCCATCGCCGAAGCGGCCCACAGCGCGCCGCACGGGGCTCTTCCGCTGGTCTGCGACAACACGGTGATGACGCCGTACCTGTTCCGGCCCTTCGAGCACGGGATCGACATCAACGTCTATTCGACCACGAAGTTCATCGGCGGGCACGGCACCCACATCGGTGGCGCGATCGTCGACTCGGGCAAGTTCCAGTGGACCGACAACCGTGACAAGTGGCCGGAGCTCTGCGGGCCATCCCCGAACTACCACGGCGCGGTCCTTGCCGATGCGCTCGCGCCGATGGGGAACATCTCCTACCTCGTCCAGATCCGAACGCACTGGCTCCGAGACACCGGCGCTGCGATGAGCCCTTTTGCCGCATTTCTCTTCTTGCAGGGGCTCGAAACGCTTCATCTCCGGATGCCCCGGCACTGCGAGAACGCCCAGGCGGTCGCCGAGCACCTCGAGAAGCACGATGCGGTCGAGTGGGTGAACTACCCGGGTCTGCCCTCCCACCCCGACAACGAGCGTGCCAACCACTACCTGCCAGATGGAAAGGGCGCGATCCTCGGCTTCGGCATCCGGGGCGGCATGGAAGCGGGCAAGAAATTCATCAACTCGGTGAAGCTCTGTTCGCACCTCGCGAACATCGGCGACGCCAAGACGCTGGTCATTCACCCAGCCTCGACCACGCACCAGCAGCTCAGCCCCGCCGAGCAGCAGCAGACCGGGGTCGTGCCGGAATATGTCCGCGTCTCGGTCGGCATCGAGGATGTCAAAGACATCATCGCGGACATCGACCAAGCACTTGCGGCCGCCGTGGGGTAGGCTAACCGACTCTCGTGGTCGTGGAGTTCGAAAGCACCGATTCGATGCGGAGCGGGAAGCCGCTTCGCCATGTGCAGACTGCGGTCTTCCCGACGCCGATGCAGCTCCACCTCGGTGGGGTGCTTCCAAGCGTCGAGGTCGCGTACGAGACGTATGGGAAGCTCGACGAGGACGGCAGCAATGCGGTGCTCATTTGCCACGCGATCACCGGTGACTCGCACCTGGCCCGGCACGACGAGCATGACGACTCGGGCTGGTGGGAAGGGCTCGTCGGTCCGGGGAAGGCCGTCGACACCGATCGGCTCTTCGTCGTCTGCTCGAACGTCCTCGGTGGCTGCCGCGGTACGACCGGACCCGCGACCATCAATCCGGTGACCGGGATTCCCTACGGCAGCGACTTCCCCCTCGTGACCGTCGAGGACATGGTCGACGTTCAGAGGCGGCTCATCGATCTGCTCGGTATCAAACGCCTCCGCGCCGTCCTCGGCGGTTCGCTCGGAGGCCACCAGACGCTCTGCTGGGCGACCCGGTACCCACAATACGTCGAAACGGCGATCCCAATTGCCGCCTCGGCTCGCGTCACCGCGCAGGCGATCGCGTTCGACGTCGTCGGCCGAAACGCCATCCAATCCGATCCCCAGTTCCACGGGGGCCAGTACTACGGTACCGGCGAATTCCCGCGGACGGGCCTCGCGCTCGCCCGGATGCTCGGGCACATCACCTATCTGTCGTCAGAAGCGATGACCCGGAAGTTCGACCTCGACCGGCATTCGCCCCGGGACATCGTCACCGATTTCGAGAAGCGCTTTTCGGTTGGCTCGTACTTGGCGTACCAGGGCAAGCAGTTCGTAGGCCGCTTCGATGCGAACTCGTACGTCAGTGTCACGCTGGCCATGGACAACTTCGACCTCGGCGACACGCGCGAGCGCCGGCTCGAGGCGTTTCGCGCCGCGCAGTGCGATTGGCTGCTGATCTCGTTCTCGAGCGACTGGCTGTTTCCGCCCGCCCAGTCACGCGAGCTCGTCGCGATCATGACGACCCTCGGTCAGGCGGTTTCCTATTGCGAAATCGAAACCGATGGCGGCCACGATAGCTTCTTGCTCCCGGACGACATCGAGGCCTTCGGCCCGCTTGTCGCCGCAAAGCTCGGCGCCCCAAATCCACGGCCACCGCGCGTGAGCTCGGAAGACGATCGCATCCTCGAGCTAATTCCCCCCGGGAGCTCCGTGCTCGACCTCGGATGCGGGGAGGGCGATCTCCTGGCCCGGCTCAAAGAACGCGGCGCGCCACTGCTCTGTGGTGTCGAGGTGAGCACGGAGCTCATCGCCGCCACCATGCAGCAAGGCGTCGAGGCCATCGACTACGATTTGAACGTCGGCCTGCCCGAGTTCGACGACAACCGTTTCGACTACGTCGTCCTCTCATCGACCCTTCAAGCTGTTCCGAACGTCGAGCGCTTGCTCGAAGACGCGCTCCGGGTCGGCCGTCGGGCCATCGTCGGCTTCACCAATTTCGCGCATCGAACGCTTCGCGAGATGTTCGGCCTCGAAGGCCGCGCTCCCAAAGCGCCAGGCTCGTACTCCTACGAGTGGTACAACACGCCGAACCGGCGCTTCCCGTCGATCCGCGACATGCTCGATCTCTGCGAGAAGATGGGCGTCACCGTCGAGCGAGCCCGCTACTACGACGACACCGAGGGCCGGATCATCGGCGACGACGAAGACGCCAATCTTGCCGCCGAAACCGCGCTCTTGGTGCTGAGCAAGAACAGCGACTAGTCGTAGTGGTTCGCGTGAGCCTCGAAGCGGCTCCCGATCTGATGAACCTGCTCGATGATGCTTCGGGCGTAGTCCGGGTCGGTGTCGGCCTCGAACCCGAACTCCACCGTGTCCGAGATGCCGCCAAAGCGCTCCTCGATCGCCTTCGGAAGGTTTTCGTAGGTGGCAAAGACCCCAAACTCGTCGACCAGGTCGTCCGGCACCTCGGCCGCCATCTTCTTCCACTGCCCCGTCCTCGACATCTGGTTGAGCTTCTGCGCCAAGTCGTCCCAGCCGTGGAGCGACATCACAGGCAGATACGCCGGAGTCGAGCCATAGAACGCCACACGGTAGCGCACCCACTCGCGGTTCTTCATGAGCGTCTCTTCGTCGGGCCCGGTCATGATGAAGCCGCCGCCACAGACTTCGAGCTCGCTCCGAGAACGGCCGCTGGCGGCCAGGCCGCGTTCGATTGCCGGCCAGGTGACCTCTTGCAGATACTTCTTGGTGCAGAAGAAGTGCAGGCGCAGCCCGTCGGCAACGCTAGCAGCCGACTCGACCATCTTCGGCCGAACGGCCGCGAGGTACACCGGCACCATCGGCAGGTTCGACTTCGGAGGCGTGAACTCCGGCGTCATCAGCGAAAACTGATAGTGCTCACCCTGGTAGTCCAAGCGCTCGCCAAGCTCCCAGCAACGCCAAATCGCACGAAGCGACTTCACGTATTCGATGATACGGCTGCGAGGAGCCTTCCATGGCGTGCTGAAACGGCGCTCGTTGTGCGCTCTGACCTGTGTGCCGAGCCCGAGCCCGAAGCGCCCAGCGGAGTTCGTCTGAATCGACCAGGCCTGCTCGGCGACGACCATCGGGCTGCGCGGAAAGGCCACGGCGATTGCTGTGCGCGCGTGAATTCGCTCGGTCGCGTTCGCCGCAATGGCTGCATTGAGAATGGGATCGTTGGTGATCTCCGGAATCGCGAACCCGTCGAACCCACGGGCCTCTGCCTGCTGGGCCGCCGCTGCGATCTTGGACCAGTCGTTGACTTCAAAACTAAACGTGTCGACGCGCATTCGCGATTCCTATCATGGTTTGGGCTTGACCGCCGTCGAGCTCAGCGCTGAATATTCGCAGCCATGAACGCAATCACGCATCCAGTCATCGCGGCGCTGGCCGTCGCGGCGCTTTGGGGCTCGCCGCGCGCCGCTCGTGCAGACGGCGCTTCCATCGCGACCAGCGTGGTGCAGCTCTCGGTCTATGCGGATCCCCCAGACCGCGAGGTGCCCTGGCAGACCGAGGGCACTGAGCTCTACTACGGTTCCGGGGTGATCATCGACGGCCGGCGCATCCTCACCAACGCCCACGTCGTCGAAAGCGCGGTCGGTATCGAGGTGAAGCGCGCCGACGGAAGCGAGCGATTCCCCGGGAAAGTCGTCTTCATCAGCCACGACGCCGACTTGGCTCTGGTCGAGGTCGACTCGCCGCGCTTCTTCGAGGGGGCTCCTTCCGTGCCGATTGGCGACATGCCGAAGCTCCAGCAAGAGGTGGTGGCCTACGGTTTCCCCATCGGCGGCGTCACGCTCTCGATCACATCGGGGATCGTCTCTCGGATCGAGCTGGACACCTACACGCAATCGGGGCGCAGCCTGCTCTCGGTGCAAATCGATGCAGCGATCAACGAGGGAAACAGCGGAGGCCCGGTCGTGAGCGACGGCGCAGTAGTCGGGATTGCCATGCAAGGCATGGATGATGCCGACAACGTGGGTTACATGATTCCGAGCCCGGTCATCCGACACTTTCTCCGAGACGTCTCCGACGCGCGCTATGACGGCTTCCCCCGGCTCGGCATCGACGTTCAGGACATGGAGAGTGACGCGCAGCGGCGAGCGGCTCGGATGCAATCATCGGCGACCGGAGCGCTCGTCACCCGGGTCGACTACGGTGGGCCTTCATACGGACTGCTCCGACCCCGCGATGTGCTCCTCTCCATCGACGGGCGGCCCGTTGCGAACGACCTCACTGTATCTTGGCCGGGCATCGGCCGCGTCGATTACGAGCTCACGTTTCAGAGCAAGCAGGTCGGCGACGAAGTGGCCGTCACCATTTTGCGAGACGGCAAGAAGCTGAAGAAGACGATTGCGCTCAGGCCGCACACGCCCCTGGTCCCCGGCCGACGCACCACCGAATGGCCGCGCTACTTCCAGTTTGCCGGCTTGCTGTTCCAACCCCTGAGCGAGGACATGATCGACGGCCCCGACTCCGTGTACCCGGACTCGCTGAACTACGCGGTGGTGAACAACCTGGTCACCAAGGAGCGCCGAGAGGTGATCCTGCTCGGGCAGGTCCTCCCGCACCCGGTCAACCGCGGCTACCAGGACTGGGGAGGCGAGACCATTCGACTGGTCAACGGGCAGGTCCCGCGCGACCTGAAGCACCTGGCCTCGATCGTCGACCAGGCCAAGGGCAAATGGCTCCGGATTGTAACCGGAGACGGCTGGGTGCTGACCCTCGACCTCGATGCTGCCCGGCGAGCCAACCCACAAATCCTCAACGAATACGGCATTTCCGAGGATCGCTACCTCGGGCTCGAGGCCAGGCCGCCGCGAGAGCGCCCAAAACGCCGTCGATAGCGACAATTTGCGGCTGGCTGGACAAGTGCAGGGCAACTGCTACCTTGCTGCCATCGTCCATCAAGGACGCGGTGGTCCATCGTGGGCTGCCAGCACGCTGCCGACCTGTTCCTACCAGACCCGCACCGTGAAACAAAACAACGGTTAAACGGTTCGTAGAAGACATCGGCAAGTTAGAGACGCGGAGTGGATGCATGGGACAGTTCCCGGCTGATGCTGCGCAGATAGATCAGAGAGAGACAGACAGAATGAGCAAGAAACTATTCGTAGGTGGCCTGAGCTGGAACACGACAGACAGTGAGCTTCAGCAGGCTTTCGAGGCATGCGGCTCAGTCGCCGAGGCCAAGGTAATTACGGACCGGGAAACCGGTCGCTCGCGGGGCTTCGGCTTCGTGACATACGAGGACGAGGGCAGCGCCGGCCGTGCAGTCGAGGAGCTCAACGGCTCCACGCTTGACGGCCGCACCATCCGCGTCGACACAGCGAACGACCGTCCGAGAAACGACCGCCGCTCCGACAATCGTTGGTAAGCGGGACTACTGAATGACCACGAGTCCTAGTGACTTCGAATCTCTCGGGCTCGGCGAAAAGCTTCGCCGAGCCCTGAGAGACGTGGGCTACACAGAGCCCACGCCGATCCAATCCAAGGCCATCCCCCAGCTCTTGCAGGGGCGAGACCTCCTGGGCATCGCCCAGACGGGGACCGGCAAAACGGCAGCGTTCGCGTTGCCCCTGTTGCAGCGTCTGGATGAGGAAAACTCACCAGCGAAACCCCGGCGGCCGCGCGCGCTGATCCTAGCGCCCACTCGCGAGCTCGCCCTTCAGATTCATGACGAGCTCGAGCGCTATGGAAAGCACATGAGGCTCAGTCACACGTTCATCTTCGGTGGCGTGGGTGCGAACCCACAGATCAGAGCCCTCAAGCAGGGCCTCGACGTGGTCGTGGCAACCCCCGGCCGCCTGCTCGACCTGGCAGGTCAGCGCCACATCGATCTCTCCGAGGTCGAGGTGCTGGTGCTGGACGAAGCCGACCGGCTGCTCGACATGGGATTCATCCGGGACGTCAAGCGCATCATCGCGCAGACGCCCAAGACCCGTCAGTCGCTGCTCTTTTCCGCCACGATGCCACCTGCCGTTGCGGCGCTCGCCCGGGAGATCCTCAAAGATCCCATTCGCGTCGACGTTTCGCCGAAACAGGTGACCGTAAAGGAAATCGACCAGCGAGTCGTCATGGTCGGCACCGGCGACAAGCAGCGCATGCTCGAGCATTTGCTTCGGGACGACGAAGTCTCCCGGGCCATCGTTTTCACGCGAACCAAGCACGGGGCCAACAAGGTCGCCAAAAAGCTCGGAAACGCAGGCATCGGCGCCGAAGCCATCCACGGCAACAAGTCACAAGGTGCGCGTCAGCGAGCCTTGAGCAATTTCAAAAACGGGGAATCCTGGGTGCTGGTCGCGACGGATATCGCCGCGCGCGGCATCGACATCGATGCGGTCTCCCACGTCATCAACTACGAGCTACCTCACGAACCAGAGAGCTACGTGCACCGAATCGGCCGAACGGGCCGCGCCGGTGCCACCGGAGCCGCCTGGTCGCTGGTGGATCCATCAGAACGAAACCGACTGCGCGCGGTCGAAAAGCTGATCAAGTTTAGGCCTGAAGAGGTCGAGGTCGATCTGCCCCCGCGAGATCCTCGGAATCCAGTCGAGGAGCCGAGTCGGGTCAACCCGCCGCGTCAACGAAGTCGTCGACGCGCTTCCACCAATCAAAAAGCCAACGCCGCCGCCCTTCACCGGACGGGATCGCGTCGGCACTGACACGCCAGATTCGAACCTGAATCTTCGCGCCGACCACGGTGCCGCTGAGCAAGTCAGTCGCGTTCGCGAGGCCTTCGAGCCCGCGATGCGCGACGATGAGCACATCGGCATCGGGGGCGGTGTCGAGTAGGCCGAGCGCGCCGCCGAGCTTGGGCGGGAGGCAGTGCTTGAACGTCGCGGCGAGCTCCGCGAGCTCTGGGTGCGTCCTGGCGAGCCGCTCGAGAGCAATTCGTTGCTTCCGCTTGGTGAAGCGAGTGCCCTCGGGGTAGAGCAAGACGCCTTGGTCGCCGAGGTTCTCCGCGAGCTTTCGTACGCCGACCAGCTCTTCATGAACGCTGCCGCCGCGGTCGATGAAGTAGTTCGGCGAGGCATGCCCGGCGACATCGATGCAGGGGTCGACGAGCAGCTCGCGCTTGAACACGTAGCGCAGACGGAGCCCTTTTGCGTTTGAGATGAAGGTTACCGGAAGGGCCGTGTCGATGATGCTCGCGTGACGAATGAACACCAGGACCGGGCCTGGGAGAACGTGCTCATCGCCGTCGATCGACACGGATAGCGAAAGAAAGCGGGCGATCCAGGCAAAGAGCGAGCTTCCCCACCAGCACTGGAGGCGGAAGAAGAGCTCTTCCCGCCGTTCACGCTTGCCTGGCGTCACCAGATAGATCGCTGCTGCAGCGGTCAGTCCCATCATCTCGATGGCGAGGTACGTCCAAAAGAACATCAGCAGTCGCAAGATCACGAACGAGCAGCGCCGAAAAAGCCCGATCACGAACGCGAGCGGAATCCACAGCGGTGCAAGCGCCGTGAGCAGGATCCAAAGCAGAAAATACGTAGACACGGTCATGAGTCGCCGCCGCGTCGGCGACACGGCAGCGGAATGCGAAAACGCCAGCGCCTGCACGAACCTAGAGCGGCGGCGTAGGTCGGTGGGCCGCACTATGCTCCGTCGTTCCTGGGCTTCCATCATTCCTCGCGCCACAATTTATCGGGGAAACCCCTGTGGCGAAAGCCCCCAAGGGGCAGGGCGCGCTTCGCTCAGGGCGCTGGGACGATCGAGGCGATCAATGCGTCAAAGGCCGCGCGGTTCTCCGATACCGTCGCGCTAGGTCCGAGGAACTTGAAGTAGTAGGGACCGGCCGGGTCGTTCACAATTGCTGCGAGCAGACGCTGATTCGGCTGCCCGGCTTGCTGCTGGCCCGTCGGGCTCATTCCGCCCGCGTATCGACCCTCGACCTCGAGCTTGGTGATGTCGATTCCGGACACCTTGCTGCTGGTCTTCTTCGCGTCGGACACCGGCGAGCCGTCCGGCTTGCTGAACTGCCCGATCCAACGATCGATGTTTTCCTGCGAGGTGCCCGCGCCTTGCGGCCCGAAGAAGTAGACGATGAGCTCTGCGGGGCCCGCTGAACCCGGTGCGCTCAGCTGAGCGCGACGCATGGCGGACTTGGGTGCCTGCGCGTTCCACTTGGCGGGCAACTTGAATGCCACCGCGCCGACGTCGAGCATTCCCGATGCGTCGGGCTGACCGTAGACCGGAGCACCGGTCTGTGGTCTCTGCGTCATGTCCAGTCCTGCGTGCGGATCCCCGACCGGTGCCATCCCCGCGTGTGGGTCGTTGGCAGCGCCCGGATGCGCGCCACCGGTTTCGGTCGTCGCGACCTCGGCAGCTCGGCCGCTTCCTTCTTTCGGGGCGGGACCTTTGCTCTGACATCCCAAGGCGAGAAGCAGGCCGAGGGACATGGCGAAAACATGGAACGATGGACTCATCATCGTCGTAGTGGAGCACTTTGAGGGGCATCCCTCAAGCCGTTGCTTGGCCTCGACACCAGGGGCCGATCCGTTCAGGGTTGGCGCTGAAGTATGCGACGTCTACGAGGATTTACCGATCTGGTGTTCGATCTGGTCGAGGAGACCACCAACCTGGTCGAGCGGACGCATGACGCGGTCGTCGAGCGATCGGTGCGGCGATTCGCACCCGTCGAACCCGCCAAGAGCACGGCGAAGCTCGTCACCGGCGTCCAAACTGCGATTTCCAGCGGGGTCTTCGAGTCGATCCGGGTGCTCAACGGCATCAGCCGCTTCACGGTAAACGCCGTCGCCGACGTGGCCGAAGCAGGGCTCGAACAGGCCTCCGACGCAGAGGACTTCGACCTGGCGACGCCGATCCATTCGAGCGCAGCCGGAACGGCGACCTGGTATGTCGACTACCTCCAGGCCTCGATCAACGGTTTTTGGGGCGACTATCTTCGCCGAAAGAATAGCCGCCTCGACCTCGGCATGACCTTGCGCAACCACGGGCGGCACCTTCCGACGACCGCTGAAGCCTTTGCAGCAGCGTTTCCAAACCCGACGAACAAGGTCTGCGTCTTCGTGCACAGTCTGGCGGCGACCGAGTGGCTCTGGAGCCTTTCCTCCGAGCACCACTACGGCGATCACGACGTGACTTTCGGCACGAGGCTTGCGGACGACCTCGGCTTCACACCGATCTACATTCGCTACAACACCGGCCAGCATATTTCCGAGAACGGACGTGCGCTGGCCAAGTTGATCAGCGAAGCGCTCGACGCGTATCCGGCGCCGGTCGAAGAGGTCGCGCTGGTCGGGCACAGCATGGGCGGGCTGGTGGCGCGGAGCGCGGCGCACTACGCGCGCGAGCACGACGAACCATGGATCGCGCAGCTCCGTCACGTGGCCTGCATCGGCTCGCCACATCTCGGAGCGCCACTCGAAAAAGCGGTGAACCTGCTGACCGCTGCCTTGAAGAAGCTCGACGCGGCCGGCGCGCAGGTCCCGGCAGAGATCCTCGACAGTCGAAGCGCCGGCGTCAAAGACCTCCGCTACGGGTACACGGTCGACGAGGAATGGGCGGGAAGGGACCCGGACGAGGTGTTCGCCGACGCCCGCCGCAACGTTCCGCTCGTCGACGGAGTCGGTTACTATTTTCTGGCCGCCACGATTTCGCGTGACCCCGAGCATCCGCTCGGCCAGCTGCTCGGCGATTTGATGGTTCGCTTGCCGAGCGCCTCCGGGGAGACACCCGAGCAGGCCCGCCGTATTCCATTCTCGAGCGGGGCCGTGTTTTCGGGGATGAACCACGTCCACATCGCCAACCACCCCGACGTCTACGAGGCCCTACGCGACCTGTTCGTGGGCTAGAACAGCCACTTGCGCGTCTACGGGCGAGACCTATCTCCAATTGAGTAGCGCAGTTACTCTCCGACTGCCGGCAAGGAGATACCGCAAGATGGACTTGGGAATGGTCGGCCTCGGCCGAATGGGAGCGAATCTAGTGCGCAGGCTGATTCGCGATGGCCACCGCGCCGTTGTGTACGACGTCGACCCAGCATCCGTTGCGGCGCTGGTCTCCGAAGGTGCCGAAGGTGCCGGAAGCCTTGCCGAGCTGGCCGACAAGCTGAACGGTCCGCGAGCCATTTGGGTGATGGTGCCGGCGGGGTTCACCGGCCGGGTCATCGAGGAGCTCGCTTCCGTTCTCGGCGCTGGTGACATCATCATCGACGGTGGCAATTCGTTCTACCAGGATGACCTCGCGCGCTCCGCTGTCCTGTCAGACTATGGCATTCGTTTGCTCGATGTGGGCACGAGCGGCGGCGTGTTTGGACTCGACCGCGGCTTCTGTCTGATGGTCGGCGGCGACCGCGAGGCCTTTGCGCGCCTCGAGCCGATCTTTCGAACACTTGCGCCGGGCGTGCAGGCTGCCGAACGGACGCCGGGAAGGCACGGCGAGCCTCTTGCTGCCGAACATGGCTATCTACACTGCGGACCAAACGGCGCCGGCCACTTCGTGAAGATGGTTCACAACGGCATCGAGTACGGCATGATGGCGGCTTACGCCGAAGGCCTGAACATCCTCAAGCACGCAGGAGTCGGCCTCGGCGAAACCGCCGTCGATGCCGAAACCGCCCCGCTCCGGCGACCGGAGCACTATCAATACGAGCTCGACATTCCTCAGGTCACCGAAGTCTGGCGACGCGGCAGCGTCGTTGCCTCCTGGCTGCTCGACCTGACCGCCGCGGCTTTCGTGGAGAACCCCGAGATGGACGGGTTTACCGGACGTGTTTCGGATTCCGGTGAGGGGAGATGGACGGTCCTGAGCGCCGTGGAAGAGGGCGTTCCTGCGCCGGTTCTAAGCGCTGCGCTCTACAGCCGCTTCGATTCCCGCGGCCGCGACGAGTTCGCCAACCGTGTTCTTTCCGCCATGCGCCAGCAGTTCGGCGGCCATCACGAGAAGCCGGACCCCACATGATTGACACGAGCTACGCCGACGCGCTCATCCTCTTCGGCATCACGGGTGACCTCGCGCGTAAGAAGCTCTTCTCGGCGCTCTACGATCTGACTGCTGCCGGTCATCTGGACATGCCGGTGGTCGGGGTCGCCTCCCGGGCCTGGGATGACGACACCTTGCGTGCTCACGCCAAAAAGGCGCTAGACGCCGCCGGCCGCCCCATCGACGAAGAGGTCTTCGCGCGCTTGGCCGCGCGCCTTTGCTACGTTTCCGGCAACTACCGAGATCCTGCCACCTATCGCGCGATCCTCGAGAAGGTCCCCGACAGCCGCTGCGCGGTATCTTACCTCGCCATCCCTCCCGGCTTGTTCAACGACGTCGTCGAAGGCTTGGCCTCGGTGGGCCTCAGCCAAGGGGGGCGTCTGGTTTTGGAAAAGCCGTTCGGTCGCGACACGGAGACCGCTTCGGCGCTCAACGACATCGTTCACCGCCATTTCCCCGAGCATCGCGTGTACCGGATCGATCACTTCCTCGGAAAAGAGGCTGTCCAGAACCTCATGATCTTCCGCTTCTCCAACACCGTCTTGGAACCGATTTGGAATCGCCACTACGTGCGCGGCGTTCAAATCACCATGGCTGAGGATTTCGGAATAGAGGGCAGGGGTTCGTTCTACGACAAGGTCGGCACCGTGCGCGACGTCGTACAGAACCATCTCCTGCAGGTCTTGGCCTTGCTCGCCATGGAGCCACCGGTCTCCGAGGACCCCGATGCCCTGCGCGATGAACGGGTCAAAGCCCTGAGGGCCATCGTGACGCCGGCGCCGGATGATGTCGTCCGTGGACAGTATGCGGGTTTCCGCGATGAGCCGGGCGTCGTCGCGGACTCAAATACCGAGACCTATACCGCGCTGCGACTCGAGATCGATTCCTGGCGCTGGGCGGGGGTCCCCTGGATCATTCGTGCGGGCAAGGGTCTGGCTTCGACCGTCACCGAAGCTGTCGTGGAATTCGCACGGCCCCCGCGCCCGCTCTTCGCCGATGCCGACTGTCGCCCGGGTCCTAACCGACTGACGTTCCGAACCAAGCCCGACGACGGCATCAGCTTCTCGATGCAGGCCAAGAAGCCCGGTCCGGCAATGGTAAGCCGCGCGATCGAGTTGCACCTGGAGCACGATCGGCCGCGGGGCCGCGATGCCTACGACCGCTTGATCGGTGACGCGCTCCGAGGTGACCCCGGCCTGTTCGCCCGCCAAGACGGTGTCATGGAGGCCTGGAGGGTCGTCGAGCAAGCGCTCTGCGATGGTCAAGCCGTCGTACCGTATGAACGGGGGAGCTGGGGGCCAAGCGAGGCCGACGCCTTGCTCGGCCCGGATTGGCGCTGGATTACAAAATGACAAAGGTCCCAGTGACTCGATGAAGGTCGTTCGCGCAGAAGCAGCTCTGCCCGAAGCCGCCGCCGCTGTGCTCGGCCGCTCGCTACACGACGCGCTTCGGCGCAAGCCGCGGGTCTCGCTGGCGTTGTCCGGTGGCAGCACGCCTTGGCCGGCTCTTGAATTGCTTGCTCGTGCCGCCCTCGACTGGACCCGCGTCGACGTCTATCAAGTCGATGAACGCCTGGCGCCGGCCGGCGATCCCGCTCGCAATCTCGTCGGACTCGCGAACGCGCTGCTCGATCGCGTTCCGGCAACTGTCTATCCGATGCCAGTGGAAGCACCCAACATCGAGGAAGCGGCCGATCAATACGCCGCCAAACTCCCCGAAGCGCTCGACGTCGTTCATCTTGGTCTCGGCGAGGATGGCCATACCGCTTCCCTCGTTCCAGGCGATCCAATCCTCGACGTGACCGACCGACAAGTCGCGCTCACCCAGCCCTACCGAGGTCACCGCCGACTGACCCTCACGTATCCCGCATTGGAACGGGCGCGGGAGATCATCTGGATCGTCTCTGCTGCCCACAAGGCTTCGATGGTCGAGCGCCTGCTCGCGGCCGATCCGACCATCCCAGCTGGACGCGTGCCCCAGAGCCGTGCCGTGCTGATCACCGACAGCTTGGCCAGCCGATGAGCTGCCAGTTCTTAATCACGGACGACGCTTCTAGGGGCGTATTCGCCGCTCGCTTCCGCTTCTCCGTGCGCCCTTTTGGCGTTTGCCCAGACCCGAGGTAAAGCTGGAGTCCAATGGCGCCCAAACGAGCTTCGGAATCTGCGGCGGATGAAGTCCGTGCCGCGCTTGGCCCAGCGCTTCAGCGCTTCGGCCCCGACTACTGGCGCGAGCAGGACGCGGCCAAGAGCTTCCCTACCGAGTTCTTCGATACCATCGGTGAAGCCGGCTACTTCGGAACCTTCATTCCCGAGCAGTACGGCGGTCTCGATGCCGGTGCGCGTGTGGCAGCCGTCCTGGTCGAAGAAATCAATCGCGCTGGTGGTGACGCGTCGTCGGTCAACGCGCAGATGGCGATCTGCCGGACCCTCGTCCTTCACGGAACCGAGGAGCAGAAGAAGCGGTATCTACCGGGCGTGGCCTCGGGCGAGCTGCGCTTCCTCACTGTTGCCGCCACCGAGCCGGACAGCGGAGCCAACATGACCGAGCTTGCGAGCACGGCGCGGCGAGACGGCGACGACTGGGTGATCAATGCCGGCAAGGTCTTGATCTCCTTCGCAGCACACACACGCTTGCTGATCCTCCTCGCTCGCGCGGACGAGGGCACGACGGCCTTCCTGCTCGACCTCGACGAAGTCGGGGACAAAGTCGAGCTGCACCCGATCGACATGGTGGCGAATCGCATGACCTCCAGTCTGTTCATCGATGACCTTCGTGTGCCGGACAGCACCCGAATCGGCCCGGTCGGCGGCGGGCTTCCCTGCCTGATGAAGGGCTTTGTGATCCGACGGGTGCTCGCGGCTTCGGAAGCGATTGGAAACGCGCGATTCTTGCTCGATCAGAGCATCGACTACGCGAAAACACGCAAGACCTTTGATCAGTTGATCGGGGTCAATCAGGGCATCCAGTACCCGCTCGTCCATGCGTACATGAAGGTGGAAGCCGCCGACATGATCCGTTGGGACGTGCTCGACATGGTCGACCGCGGAGAGGACGCAGTCCCGCGATCCGCCATGGCGAAAGTCCTGGCCTCCGAAGCGGCCTGGGAAACCACGCGCGCAGCGCTGACCACCTTCGGCGGTTGGGGCCTGGCATCCGAGTACCACGTCGAGCGCAAGCTCCGTGAAGGCACGGTCTACGTGTTCAACAACTTGTTGATGAACCTGATCGGAGATCGTGCGCTCGGGCTTCCCAAAGAGTAGCCAGACAGCCGGCCCGAGACATTGCCAAGGCGCTCAGGCAGGCTCGCCGCTGGGCTGATACGCGCAGAGCGGATCCTCGCCGAGCGGGTCGCCAGTCATGGCATAGGCCCGCGCTCGCGAGCCGCCGCAAGAGAACTTGAACTCGCAGCGTCCGCAGCGACCCTTGTAGTTGACCGGGTCCTGAATCTCGTGGAGCGCTTCGGACCCGCGGTAGATCTCGTGAAGCGGCTGCTCCTTGACGTTGCCGAGCAGCGGGTAGGGCAAGAACCCGGCCGGGTACACCTCGCCAAGGTGCGAGACGAAGATGACCCCATTGCCGTCGCGAATCCCAAATGACATCTGCCGCGAGCGGGCCTGCACGTCTTCGATGGACATGCCCTCGGCGAGCTTCCGCTGAATCCAGTACCGGCGATAGTGCGGCGCCTCAGTCGTGCCGACGCGGAAAGGAGCTTCTGTCGAAATCGAGTAGACCCACTCGAACATTTTCTCGACATCATCGGCGCTCGGCGTGTTGAGCTCGGCGCCACGGCCGACCGGAATCAGCAAGAAAAGACTCCAACGGCGCACGGGAGGCGCCGCGGTGTCCCGGAGCAGCTCATACATGGCCTGCACGTGCGGAAGCGTTTGCGCCGTAATCGTCGTGTTCACCTGCACCGGAATGTCGAACTCGCGAGCCCACTGAAGCGCGCGCATCGAGTACTCGAAGGTGCCGGGCACGTTGCGAAACGCGTCGTGAATCTCGGCGGTCGGCCCGTCGAGGCTGACGCCCATCGCGCTGACGCCCAGGTCGTGAAAGCGCTCGACGGTTTCGCGCTGCAAGAGCGGCGTCGTGCTCGGTGTGATCGACACGTGAATCGGCAACGAGCGTCCGTACTCGATGAGCTCGGCGATGTCGGGCCGCTTGAGCGGGTCTCCACCCGTGAGCACCAGCATGCTGCCGAGCTCTTGGACGCTACGCATCAGGGCCTTGCCCTGCTCGGTGGTCAGCTCGTCCGGGTTGCGATGCGGGATCGCGCTCGCGCGGCAGTGCTGGCAGGCGAGGTCGCAAGAGATCGTCGTCTCCCAGTACACGTTGCGCGGCTGGCGACGGTAGATGAACCCTTGGTACTTGGTTCCGACGGTCTGAAGCTCCATCAGCTTTGTTCTCTCTTGCGAATGACACCGCCGAGGCGGTCGGCCCAGTTCTCCGGATAGCCCTCATAGTACCGGGTCCACTGACGGCCGGTCACTTCGCGAAACACCAGGGCGTAAGCTGCTCGAGAAATAGACGGCAAGCCCACCAGGGGCAAGTAGAGCCAGCCCAGAAAGCGTGACTGCTGGCAATGGCCGAGCTCGTGCGCGCGATTCCGAACGTCCAGGTCGTGCCAGCGGCTGTCTTCGCGGGTCCACAAGACGATGTGTCCGAGCGAGATTCCCGTCCCCGAAGACTCGACGACCAGGCGTCCTTCCTCGACCTCAATGTTCACGATGCGCTTCCGGGCGGCCTCGGCCCCAAGCATCGCTGCACCGAGGAGGGTCTGCGGTGCCTCCCAGACGAGCGACAAGCCTCTACCAAGCAACGACATCAGCAGGACAATAGCACCAGCGCCGAATATGGGGATCGGTCGAAATCCATGTCCCAGTCCTGGATCGAGGGCCTGCTCCGATCCCGCAGCCTCATCGTCTACTCGAAGAGCGACAGGTACTCGCCGTAGCCTTCCTTGGCCAGGTCTTCCTTCGCGACGAACCGCAGCGAAGCGCTGTTGATGCAGTAACGCATCCCCGTCGGCGCCGGTCCGTCCTCGAAGACGTGGCCCAGGTGGCTGTCGCCGGCCTTGCTCCGGACCTCGGTGCGGGTCGACATGAGCTTGCGGTCGACGTGCTCGGTGACGTTCTCTTTGTCGAGCGGCTTGGAAAAGCTCGGCCAGCCCGTTCCGCTGTCGTATTTGTCGGTCGAGCTGAAGAGCGGCTCTCCAGTGACGACGTCGACATAGATGCCATCTTTCTTGTTGTCCCAATACACGTTTCGGAAAGGCGGCTCGGTGCCTTCTTTCTGGGTGACCGTGTACTGCAGCGGCGTCAGCTCCTTCTGTAGCTCGGCCTGGGGCGGCTTCTGGTACGACTTGCTCTTGTCAGACATTGATTTGTTCCCTGAGGCTTTGGGTTTCTTCGGCGCTTCGAGCGGCCTCTTTCCCCAAACTGATTTGAGAAATGCTTCGCGCCCTGATCCGGCGCGGTAGCGCTTGTAGTTACTCGGATTCTTCTTGTAGTAGTCCTGATGATAGGCCTCTGCGGCGTAGAACGGCGCGGCCCATCGAACTTCGGTCACGATCGGCGCCTTGAAGACACCAGTCTTTGCGAGCTCGCGTTTCGAGGCCTCCGCAAGCCTGTGTTGCTCACGGTCGTACGCGAAGATCGCGGTGCGATACTGCTTCCCCCGGTCGGCGAACTGTCCGCCATCGTCGGTCGGGTCGATCTGGCGCCAAAAAACCTTCAGCAGGTACTCGTACGAAACGACGGTTGGGTCGTACTTCACCTGAACCGCTTCGACATGGCCCGTGCGCCCGGAGCTGACTTCCTGATACGACGGCGCAGTCTCCTTGCCACCCGTGTAACCCGAGGTGACGCTCACGACACCGTCGAGCTTCTCGAAGGGCGCTTCCATGCACCAGAAACACCCGCCGGCGAAAGTCGCTTTCGCGAGCTTGCCACCTTTCGCCGGCGTATCGGCTTGCTTGTCCTTGGGAGGCGACGAATCCGCGCGCGTCGACGTCACTCCGATGGCGACCAAAATCGCCGCTACCAAAATCGGAAGTCCCAATGCAATCGTACGCCTGCTCTTCATCGCCAATCCTTCATCTAAGGCTCAGCCCCGTTAACGCCAGAGCGGGCCAGATGTTTCAGAAAACGGCGAGGTGCCCGAGATCCGGCGGCTATTCCTTGGCCATGAACAAGGTTTGCGTCGGGTAGGCGAACTCGATGCCCTCGTCCTCGAAGGTCCTGTAGATGCGGAGGTTGACCGCCTGCAAGATGTCCATGTGCTGGGCGTAGTCCGAGCTCTCGACGTAGTAGACGGTCTCGAAATTGAGCGAAGAATCGCCGTAGGAGGCGAAATGGCTGCGGTCGAAACGGACCTGCTTCTGTGCCTGGACCGCGGCCTCGATCAGCGACGGAATCCGTTCGAGCTTTTCGGCGGGCGTTTGATAGGTGACCCCCAGCGAGAAAACCACCCGGCGCTGCTCCATCCGGCCGAAGTTTCGGATACGGCTTTGCAGAAGATCCGAGTTGGAGAAGACCAGTTGCTCGCCGGAAATGCTACGGATGCGCGTGGTCTTGATGCCGACGTGCTCGACTGAGCCGGCCAGGTCGCCCACCACGATGAAATCGCCATTGACGAAAGGCTTGTCCAAGACGATCGAGAGCGAGGCGAAGAGGTCGCCGAGGATGTTCTGCACGGCAAGCGCGATCGCAATGCCGCCGATGCCCATGCCGGCAACCAGGGCCGTGACGTCGATCCCGAGATTGTCGATGACCAGCAGAAAGACCGTGATCCAGAGCAGCAGCCTCGCGATGAAGCTCAGCGCGTTCATCGTCGTGCGGTTCGCGCCGTCCTCTTCGGTCTGTCGGTAGTGTTCGAGCCAGATCTTCAGCCCGGTGCTGACCCAAATCCCGGCTTGGATCAGAGTCGCAATGATCGCCGTCTGCAATGCGATCGAACGGAGGTCGGGTTCCAACTTCAGCGAAAGCGTGCCCACGAAGATCGACACGATCAGCAGGTAGAGCAGCTTCGTCTTTCGCAGCGAGCCCGTGACGATGTCGTCGACCATCGTCTGGGTCTTTTTGGCGAGCCGCTGCATCCGGACGATCAGCACTTGCTCGACGAGCCGCAGGATGATCAGGACGCCAACGGTGACTCCCAGGGCAATCAGCCAGCGTTGTATTTCGTTTCCATAGAAGATAGTGGTGAGCTC
>Ga0316189_10000984_pt1 | contig 28305 bp, 23 predicted proteins | sample LowCovwburrow_MG_FD_204930 | JGI IMG/M metagenome (GOLD analysis project Ga0316189, IMG submission 204930) | Coastal sediment microbial communities from Maine, United States - Lowes Cove worm burrow | ecosystem: Environmental > Aquatic > Marine > Coastal > Sediment | place: USA: Maine...
GAATCACGCGCCAGCCCGCTCTGCCGGTTGAGCCGCAACCGGGCAATCGGTCGCTGGTCGAGTACGTTATCTGGCTCACCTTGCGGGAAATACGCGATATCGGCGCGATAGCCCTGATCCGTTGCCGCGATTGAAAACAGTTCGAGAAAACAACCCAGCCCGATAATGATCTGACGGCTGAAGGGATCGGTTTCGGGCAGCAATCTCTCAAGGTCGCAGGTCAGCACCGCCTCGCTGTCACTTTTTATATCGACAATCCACGGTTGGCGATTGTGCGGGTTGGGGGCCAGAATGGCATAGGACAACGCCCGGCGCATGGGGTCTGCATATAAACTGCCGGCAGTTTTCCATGGGCCGAGTGCCTTTGTCGGGGTGCGAGTCATGACAAATCCGCCACCACCGGCAGCCAGAATGACCGCAGCAGATCCGGCTATTTTCAAAAATTTGCGCCTGTTCATGATTTCCTCCATTGACAACAGCAATTTGGTTTAACGTTAAACTTTATATAGTTCAACGTTAAATTAGTCAACAGTAAAAAACCGGTTTCCCCTTTGGCAAATCTGCTTTAAGTTCTCCCCATGACAAATATATCAAATCAGGAACGCAGAACCATTGTGTTGACCGGCGCCTCGCGCGGCATCGGTCATGCGACGGTCAAACGGTTTTCATCGGCTGGATGGCGGGTGATCACCTGCTCACGTCAGCCCTTTCCCGAAGATTGCCCGTGGGAAATGGGCGAGGAAGATCATATCCAGATGGATCTGGCCGACCCGGAAAGTACGCAAGAGGGTATTGAACTCATTCGCGAGCGCTTGAAGGTTCAAGGCTCCAGGCTCAATGCCCTGGTCAACAATGCCGCCATTTCACCGAAACTTGCCGGTGGTGCGCGGATGAATACCTTTGATACGGTGCAGGCTGACTGGATGCATGTGTTTCAGGTCAACTTTTTCGGGCCAATCCTTTTGGCTCGCGGGCTGGTGGAAGAGCTTAAAATGGCCAAGGGCTCTGTGGTTAATGTGACCTCGATTGCCGGGACCGCGGTGCATCCGTTTGCCGGAGCGGCCTATTCGACCTCCAAGGCAGCACTGGCGTCGCTGACACGCGAAATGGCCAATGATTTCGGGCCGCTCGGAGTGCGGGTCAATTCGATCTCGCCGGGCGAGATTGAAACCTCAATCCTGTCGCCGGGCACTGAAAACATCATCCCGGACATTCCCCTGCGCCGTCTGGGCCAGCCGGAAGAAGTTGCAAAAGCAATTTACTTTTTGTGCTCTGATGCTTCGAGTTATGTCACTGGTACCGAGTTACACGTAAATGGTGGTCAACATGTCTGATAAACCTGGTAGGAATGATGGCCGTAACCGGCTCAATCCACGCTCACGTGTGGCGCAGGCCATGCATTTTATTGATGAGAAAACCGGGGCTTTGGTGCCGCCGATTGTTTCGTCCTCAACCTTTGCCCGCGATGAAAATTTGGAACTGCGTGATGGCTATGTTTACAGCCGTTATGGCAGTCCGACATCGGACCTGTTGGAAAATATTATCTGCGAACTTGAAGACGGCGCCGATGCGCTGACTTTTGGCTCAGGTCTTGCCGCCTTTGCCGCGCTGTTTGAAACCGTTGAAAGCGGCGGACACATTGTTGCGCCTGGCCTGATGTATCATGGCGGATTGACGTGGTTACGGCGCATTTGCAAAAAGCGCAAAATCAAGCTGACCTTGTTTGATCCGGGCAAACCTGAAACCCTTAAAAGTGCGGTTGAGGCCGGACAGACAGATATTGTCTGGATCGAGACGCCGACCAATCCGACATGGGAAGTGACCGACATTGCCGCTTCTGCCAAAATCGCCCATGAGGCCGGAGCCATTCTCGGGGTTGATTGCACCTGTGCTTCCCCTGTGACCACACAAGCGCTGAACCTTGGGGCTGACATTGTTTTCCATTCGGCCACCAAATATCTCAACGGTCATTCGGATATCACTGCCGGGGTGCTGATAACCAAGGACAAAAATGCTCTTTGGGAAGACGTTACTGAAGCACGAAAATATTCCGGTTCAATCATAGCCCCGTTTGAAGCATGGCTGCTGATCCGTGGATTGCGCACGCTGTTTATTCGCTATGAAACGGCGGCCAAAAATGCCCTTAAATTTGCCCAACACTTTGACGGGCACAAAAAAATTGAAGCGGTGCTTTATCCCGGCCTAGCCAGTCACCCGCAACACGACATCGCCAAAGCGCAAATGACCAATGGTTTTGGCGGCATGCTGTCGGTGTTGATTGATGGTGATTTCGACGCCACGCAAAAAGTTGTCCGCGCCCTAAACCTGTTCCTGCCCGCCACGTCACTGGGCGGCGTGGAAAGTCTGGTCGAACATCGCATTCAGGCCGAAGGCCCTGATTCAACAGTTGCCCCGAACCTGATCCGTTTTTCCATCGGTATTGAAGATGTTGATGATCTGATCAATGATCTCGAACAGGCGCTGGCTGCTCTTTAGGTCGGGTGCCTTTAAAGTCCCAATTTGTCAGCCATTCGATGCCAGTTGAGCACCAGGGGCATGAACCACGGGTTGCCGGTATAAAGGGGCTTGCCGGTAAAGGGCAGGTCATCAAAGGACGTATGTCCTTCAGCTTCATTGCCTAGCATCTTGTGGGCCAGCTTCTGACCGAAATAACTGGAACGGGCAACCCCTGAGCCGCAATAGCCCATAGCGTAATCAAGGCCGTTCATCTGGCCGATATGGGGGGCGTGGTCGAAGGTATAGGCGACCAGTCCTGACCAGACATGGCTGATGGCGGTGTCTGCCAGATCGGGAAATATTTCCACCATGGAAGCGCGCAATTGCCGGGCGTTTTTTTCAGGGTTTTCCCCCCGGCCCGTGGCCCGACCACCGAACAGGATGCGCTTGCCATCGGGTGAAGGCCGGTAATAGGCAACGATGCGGCGGCTGTCGCCGCACATGCGGGCTTTCGGCATCAACCGGGCCAGCAAGTCAGCATCCAGCGGTTCAGTGGCAATCATGGCGCTTCTGAGCGGCAGAACCCGGCGGCGGAATTGCGGGAACTGCGAGCCGGTGTAACCGTTGGTGCAGATCGCCACCTGCTCGGCTATTGTGTCACCGCGCGGCGTGGTCAGACAAAATTTGGCGTTTTGCTTTTGCAATTGCCGGACTGGCGTTTGCGGCAAAATAACAGCTCCAGCCTTACGTACTCTGGCGACCAGCCCGTCATGATATTTGGCCGGGTGCAGGCCACCATCCATGTCATAGGCAACACCACCATAAAACAGGTTCGAACCGGTTTCGGCCGCCATATCCTGCTGGCTGACCATATGGCCGCTGACATTTGCGGTTTGCTGCAAACCTTCAAGTTCGCGGGCCATGGCGTCATAATGGGCCGGTTTGAGGGCACCGCGGAAACGACCGGTCTGGGCAAAGTCGGCATCGATGTTTTCAGTTTTGAGGAAGTCTTTCAGAAAGCCGACAAAGCCGACGCTTTCAGAAATGATCTCATCGGTTTTCTGTTTGCCATATTTGGCGGTGAGACCGGCAATGCCGAGCTTGTGAAAACTGGGGCCGACCATGCCGCCATTGCGGGTGCTGGCCCCCTCGCCCAAAATGCCGGCTTCAAACACGGCAACCGACAGGCCGGCACGCGCCAGCACAAGGGCGGCATTGAGACCGGTGAACCCGGCACCGATTATGGCCACGTCAACCTTATCTGGCTGGTTAATATGATTAGTCAGTTCACGTGGGGCCTGCTCCCACCAAAAAGGTGCTGTCTTCATTTTCTAAACTGCTTTGGAATGGCGGGCTGGAGCCGCTACATAGTGGGCATCAAAAGCCTGGGCGACATTGCGGACAAAAATCCGGCGGGTCTCGGGCACGGTGATGTCGTGACCGTTCATCTCGACCATGCCGTCTGACTGTAATTCCTTCAGGCGTTCAAAAGAGCATAGCAAGGTGCCTTCATCAAAGCCATGGCGGTGGGCAATTTCCAGCGGGTTGACGGTAAAGTCACACATCAGACGCTCAATGATTTCTGCCCGCATGCGGTCTTCGGCATTGATAACAAGACCTCTGATAACCGGCGTGCGGCCTTCTTTAACCGCATTGCTCCAGGTCAGGGTATCGCGGCCCCCTTGCGCATAGCCATCGGGAAAGGCGCTGATGGAAGAAACGCCAAAACCGATCATTGCATCGGCGACATCGGTGGTATAGCCCTGAAAATTTCGCCGCAAGGTGCCATCGCGCACGGCTTTGGCCATTGAATCTTCCGGGCGAACGAAATGATCCAGACCAACGGCAATATAGCCCTCACTTTTGAGGGTTTCGGCCACCGCCAGCGCCTGTTCATAGCGTTCTTCGGTACCGGGCAAATCCTCATCCCTGATCAGCTTCATCTGCTTTTTGAACCATGGCACGTGGGCATAACCAAAAACGGCAATGCGCGACGGGTTGAGACGGGCCGTCTGGTGGGCGGTTTCAATAACGCTTGCAACCGTCTGGGCCGGCAGGCCATAGATCAGATCGAAATTGACCGCCTCGATACCGACATCGCGCAGGTCAAGCATGCATTCCTCAACCAGTTCATAAGGCTGGACACGGTTGATTTTCTTTTGCACTTCGAGGTTAAAATCCTGTACGCCAAAGCTGGCACGGTTAAAACCCATTTCGGCCAGTGCCTCGCCCTGTTTGCGCGAAAAGGTGCGCGGGTCGATTTCAATGGCGACTTCTGCACCACTGGCCAGCCCCATGGTCTGATCGATCTTATCGACAATGCGCTTGATGTCATCTTCATGCAGATAGGTCGGCGTGCCGCCGCCAAAATGCAGATGAGTGACATTGCCTTTATCTGTATTGATCAGCGGGGCAGTCTGGTCGATTTCCTGCAACAGGGTATCGACATAGGCTGAGGCCCGGTCATAGGAATTGGGCACCGAGGTGTGACAGCCGCAATACCAGCACAGCTTTTCACAAAAAGGAATGTGAACATAGGCTGACAAATGAGCATCTTTTTTCAGCCCGGCCAGCCAGCCATGCCAGATACTGTCATCGGGAAAATCTGCAAATTGTGCCGCGGTGGGGTAGCTTGTGTAACGCGGCACATCGAGGTTTGCATATTTGAGTAATGTTTGATCCATAGACGGTTATTAACCTTAGATATCAGCTTGATGCGTTGATTAAGATCAATTCAAGGATACTATCCCTGAATGTCATACCCGGATTTATTCCGGGTATCCACAATCACTGTGGTTATGGATTACCGGGATAGGCCCGGTAATGACAAATTTATAATCTTCTAATCTCTGAGATTTTCCTTTTCCACATAGGCTGCTGTTGCTTCCAGTGCCCGCTCGAAGCGGTCAAACATTTCGTTGAGTTCATCTTCCTGCATAATCAATGGCGGGCAGAGGGCAACGGAATCGCCGGCAACTGCCCGGCAGATCAGACCATTATCTTGCGCAAATGCCACCATTTTTCCGCCAAGAGCATGGGACGGGTCAAAGGACTTTTTGGTTGTCTTGTCGGCAACCAGCTCAATAGCACCAATCATGCCCGCGCCCCGGGTTTCACCAACCAGAGGGTGATCTGCCAGCGCGTTGAGCCGCTTCATGAATTGAACGCCCAGTGTTTCGGCATGCCCAACAATATTATCACGTTCATATATCTCAAGTGTTTTAAGCGCAACGGCGGCGCCGACCGGATGACCGGTATAGGTATAGCCGTGGCCGAAGGTGCCGATCTTTTTCGATTCCTCCAGCATGGCCTGATACATGTCTTCCTCGATAGATATCGCCCCGAGCGGGAAATAGGCCGAGGTGATGGCTTTTGCCATTGAGACACTATCGGGTTTCATATCAAACTCTTGTGAACCGAACATCTTGCCGGTGCGGCCAAAGCCACAGATGACTTCATCAGCGATAAAACGGATGTCATATTTGGCCAGTACGGCCTTGATTTTGGGGAAGTAATCGCGCGGTGGCACCAGCACGCCCCCTGCCCCCATAATCGGCTCGGCAATGAAGGCCGCAACTGTTTCCGGGCCTTCGCGCTCAATCAGCGCTTCGAGGTCGGCGACCATGCGATCGCTGAATTCGGCCTCGCTTTCACCTTCCTGGCCAAAGCGATAATAATGCGGACATGACGTGTGCAAAATGTTTTTGATCGGCAGGTCAAAGTCGGCATGAACCGGCGGCAGACCGGTCAGCGAGCCTGAGGCCACAGTGACGCCATGATAACCCTTGATGCGAGAAATGATTTTCTTTTTTTCCGGTTTGCCGCGGGCGTTATTGTAATACCAGGTCAGTTTGACCTGCATGTCGTTGGACTCTGAACCTGACCCGCAAAACAGGATTTTGGACGCCTCACAAGGCACGATCTCTTTGAGCTTTTCCGACAGTTCAATGGCCAGATCGTTGGACTTGTGACCAAACAGGTGGGTATAGGACAGGCGAGACATCTGACTGGAAGCCGCCTCAACAAGTTCTTCATTGCCATAACCAAGCGAGGTGCACCAGAGACCGGCCAGACCTTCGATATATTCTTTGCCTTCATTGTCATAAACATGGATACCGCGGGCTTCTTCCAGCACCAGCGGACCAATTTCGCGATGGACCGCAAGATTGGTGTAGGGGTGAATGACCGTTTCAATGTCGCGATGGGCGAGATTTGACAGCTTTGCCATGGGTGATCCTTTTACTGAATGACACTGGTTATTGTATTTAGAGTATTTCCGGTTAAGTTTGAATCGCAAACTAAAACGGAAAAGCAATAACTTTAAAGATTTAGACTGGCCCTTCCGGTTCATTCTGAACCAGAAGTGCTCTAGCTCACAGAACATGAAACAGGGATGAAAATCCAGTCCTTTTATCACCCCGTTGTAAATTGCTGCTAGGTTTTGTTTTTCGCATGTAACCGGCGGTGCTTGCGAACGGCCCTTTTGAGGGCGGCGTTGTGTCTTAACCGGCGCGCGCGTTTTGCGTATTTATATTCTTGCGACAACGGTTTTGCATCAGCTTTGCCAGTCGCAGAAGCCTGATCATTTGTTGAGACGGTCTTTTGCTGCATCGCCAGTGTTTGTTTCTGCTCAGGGGCTTGTTTCGCCTTCGGCTCTTCTTCTGGCCGGGCCGGTTTGAAGCGTGGGGCAAGAGGCGCGGCACCTATTTTTGGTGCAGTTTGAGGTTTTTCCAAAGTAGACTGAACTGGTGATGATTGGTCAGGGGTGGTATCAGACCGGTGCGTTTTTTCAGGTGTTGATGGCAATTTCAACGCCGGCTCAACGCCGGGATCTGCCAAATCAAGTGGCGATGGCAGAACGAGTTCATCAATCACAACAGGTTTTTCCTCAGGCGCGGTATCATCAATCTGCTCATCTGCAATTGCAACCGGATGTGCCTCTTGCTGATAGACCATTTCATCTATACCGGGGTCAGAGACATCAGAACCGGCGGGAGACCAGGGTTCCAGGTCGGCATCCTGCCGCATCATTTCGGCAACTTCTGCTGCCTGCTGCTCAGGGCTTGGCAGGGTGCTGTCACTGTCTGGCTGATCTTCCGGTTGCCGACCGAGCAACCGGTCCCACAAACGGGCAATACCACTGTCGGGTGATTCCGGCACATAGGGCTGACCGCCCAGAGCTTCAATCACCCGTTTGGCAGAGACCGGTTCGCCAATATAATAGCCTTGGGCATAATCTACACCGCGCAGTTGCAAACGGGCCAGTTGCTCCGGGGTCTCGACCCCTTCGGCAACGACATTCAAATTCAGGTCGTGGGCCAGCCGGGTGATGGAATCAAAGATAATTGTGGCGTTATCATTGATGCCGTCTTCCAGCAAAAAGGCCCGGTCAATTTTAAGGGTATCGAACGGCAGACGGGAAAGATTGGCAAGGGCTGAATAACCGGTGCCGAAGTCATCACAGGCAATGCCGATACCAAGGTCTGATACCCTGTCGAGGATTTTTGATGCCTGTTCGGGATTTTGCATGACAAGGGTTTCGGTCACTTCCAGTTTGAGAGAGCCGGGAACGATATCCTCGCGGCCCAATAAAGCCCGCAAGTCGCTCACCAGCTCATAGTTGAGCAATTGGGCGCGCGACACATTTACCGCGACAAATAATGGATCAGACGGGCGAAAAGCCCGTTGCCAGATGCCCAGTCGGCGGGCAGCCTCATTAAGCACATAGCGGCCAACCTCGCGGATAATGCCGGTTTCTTCTGCCATATCCATAAATTTATCCGGGCTGAGCAGGCCAAGATCACGGTGACGCCAGCGCACCAGGGCTTCAAAACCGGCAAGCTGGCCATCAATCAGGCGCTGTATTGGCTGATAAACCACCTCAATCTCATTGCGGTCAAGCGCCCGGCGCAGATCACTCTCAAGGGCGACAAGTTGCGAGCGATCATCGCGCATGGTCGGCTTGAAAAACTCAATTTTGTCGTTGCCCTGACGTTTGGCTTCATAAAGGGCAATCTGGGCATTTTTAACAAGTTCCTCCGGGTCATTGCGGCCCGGCTCAAACTGGGCCACACCGATACTGGCGGTCAGGAATATCTCTCTGGGCCTGACATTGATCGGCACAGCAACAATCTGGCGCAGATTATCAGCCACTTCGATGATCTCACGCACCGGGGTTTCGCCGTTAAAAATTATGCCGAACTGGTCATTGGCCAGACGGGCCAGCGTGTCATCGGTGCCAATCATCTGTGCCAGACGACTGCCAATAACATTTAACAGACTGTCGCCAACTTCGTGGCCAAGACCGTCATTGACATTTTTGAAGCGATCAAGGTCGATCACCAGCACAAACAATTCATCATTGCCTTGGGCACTGGCCCGGCGCATGGCGCGGTCAAGCCGGTCTATAAACAGGGCGCGGTTGGGCAGGCCAGTTACACGATCGCGAACCGCATCGACCAATAAACGATCTTCTGAGCGCTTGATCGCGGTTACATCGCTCAAGGTGCCAATCAGGCGAGAGGCAATATTATCTTCCCCGGCAATGGCGCGGGCCCGCAACAGATACCAGCGATAGGCACCACCGGCCCGGCGTAAGCGAAACTCCTGTGAGAACGGTCCCTTGCCACGTTTTTCTGCCGCTTCCACCGCACTGACATAGGCATTACGGTCACTCGGGTGAACTAGCTCGAGCCATTTTCGCAGGTTTACACTACCCATAATACCGGGTTCCAGTCCCAGCGCACGCTCCAGTTCAGGTCCGATATAGAGGACCTGATTGGCAACCTGCCAGTCCCAGACCGATTGCTGAGACCCGGCCAGCGCCAGTGCCCGCCGGCCTGAATCCTCAAGAAAGTGGCTGGCGGCGATGGACTGGCCAAACACCAGTTGCACCAGGGTAAAGCTGATGGAAATCAGGATAAGCCCCTGCCCGGCAGCGGTGACCGGTTCTAGAAAATCATAATCCAGCAGATCAAGGCAACAAATAGCGGCAATGATTGTCCAGACCAGCACCACCAGCCAGACCAGCAGAGAAGACCCGGCCCGCCCGGTTCGCGTGGCCCAGAGGGCGAGAGCTGTCAAAAACCCGATGACGGCTGTTACAGCAAAAACAATCCGGGCCAGTCCGGTTGCGATTTGCGAATCAATAAAGCTGTAGAGTGCCAGCCCGGCAGCAGTTGTTGCGATGATCCAAAACACAATATTGGCTATGGGAGCGTTTTTGCGTAATTGCAAAAAGGTAATTAGCGACAATGCAAGACCGGCCAGCATCAGGCTTTCAACCACGCCTCTTGTTGTTGGCTCAATGGCACGCGCCGTTGTCTCGCTGAAGGCCAGCGTCATATACCCGGCATTGAGCAGCATGAAAGCAATCATCGACCAGGCAAACAGGCTGGCAGCGGGAAATACAGCCATGGGACGCACAACAAACAATGACAATATTGCTACCCCCAGCAAGAAAGCGATGCCCAATACGACACCGTTAAAAAACGCCTGCTGACCGGCTTGTGCCTCATAGGCGCTGCGGTGCCACAATCTGGCACTGTCGAGGGTCACAGATGTCAGCTCGATGGCAAAACTGGCGGTGCGGCCCGGACCAATGGACAGAGCATAGCTTTGCGCATTGCGGGTACTGATCAAAACCGGTGGCGGACCGGTTGAGGCAGTCACCGAGATGGCGCGCCGGGCGGCAGGTATCGGCCATAAAACCCCCGAACCGGCAAAACCACGGCGCGGTATCTGCAAGACAAAGTCGTGATCAATCAGGTTGGGATTGCTCAGGGTAAACACCGCCCAACGATGTCGGCTGGAGGACGATGCGGCAGAAATCGAGCGCCCGGTTGCCTTCAGGTTCATACGAACCTTCTGGCCAGTCGTATCAGCCGGGACGTCAATCGCGACCTGTGTGGCGCTGCTGTCGACCACTTGCAGGGCATGAATCAGTTCGATATTTTTGCCCTTGAACCCGGCATTGACAATACGGTCAGCCGCAGATGCCGAAACAATCAGCAAAGGCAACAGAATTGCCGAACAAAACAACCCCCCAAATATCCGCCATAGCGCCATTGTAAACCCCAACTCAGAACAGATTACCCAGGGACTCAGCTTACACCTGACATGGTGTCGAGTAAAAAGAATTATCGAATTTCACTATGGCCTGTGGACAGTACGCGATATGGTCGAAAAAAAATCATAACCGGACCAGCGCCCTTCATGAACAACGCACAAAAACAAGCTCTGAAAGCCCACGCGGCCATGCTGGTGTTTGCCTTTCTGGTCAGTACATCCTTTACCATAGGCAAGACGATTACCTATGCGCTTGATCCGGCCGCCCTGACATTCTTGCGGTTTAGCCTGGCTGTGGTGATTTTTATTATCATTCTGACAGTATCCAGAGACCGGCTTGGCTTTCCCGGTCTGAAAAGCTGGCCGCGCTATCTGTTTCTCGCCCTGCTGCTGGTGATCTTTTTCGTCACCATGTTTGAGGGCCTGCGCTGGACAACATCGCTTGCTGCCGGTGCGGTATTTACGCTGGTACCGTTCCTGACCGCAATAGTTGCCTTAATCTTCTTTGGCCAAAAAATGAAACCAGTCAGTTTCACCAGCCTTTTGGTTGCCAGTCTGGCCAGCGTGTGGATCATGTTTGGTGGTGATCTGGAGGCACTGATGTCATTAAAGCTGGGCAAGGGTGAACTGATTTTTCTGGTCGGCTGTATTTCTTATGCCGGCTACACCCCGGCGGTGCAGAAACTGCATAAGGGGGACAGGGTCATTCACTTAACCCTGTGGACGATTTTTGCCGGGGCCATCCTGCTGTTAATCTATGGTAGTCAGGCCATCCTTGAGACCCAATGGCATCTGGTTCCTTCTTATGTCTATCTGTCAATCGGCTGGCTGGCGACCTTTACCACGGCGGTTACCTTTTACCTTATTCAATATGCCGCCGTCCGGCTGCCCAGCGTTAAAGTCATGGCCTATACGCTGTTGATCCCGGTATTTATTTTATTGCAGCAATTGGTCGGCGGTGGCAGCTGGCCGGATTTATCGGTGATGATTGCGCTGGGGGTTTTGTCGGCAGCGATGCTGGTATTGCAGCGGGGATGAGGTTGGATTTATCGGGGGGAGTTTATATCGCTCACGCAAATTTTTGCTTTGCAAAAATGCTCCGCGGGGGCGGCGCTATAAAGTGCCGAGCCGCAGTCGCGGCTAGTCGTCGGCTACGCCTTCTCCGGTTTCGGATTTTCAGTAGCCTTTTTCACCTGCTTATCGCGGCAGCAGGCCATTGAGGAAAATTGTCAGCAGGGTGTGGCGGGCATCAGTAAAGCAAACATCACGGTCTTCGCAGTCTTCAATCAGGGCATCAACCTGAACCTCGAAATCGGCATAGTGCTGGGTTGCGGCCCAGATCATGAAGATCAGATGATAGGGTGAAACCTTGATGAGTTTTCCCTGATCCATCCACATTTGAAGAACCTTGCACTTTTCATCGACCAGCTGTTTCAGATCGCCGGTAATGATGTTCATGATGTTGGGTGCGCCGTGCATGATCTCGTTGGCAAATAAGCGCGAGGCCTTTGGGCTGGTGTGTGACATCTCAAGTTTCAACTCGATATAGGCACTGATTTCCTCTGCCGGATCACCATCAGGGTTGAGCCTTGTCAGGGGTTTGAGCCAACCATCAAGGGTTTCACTCAGCAGCGCCACATAAATCTCGGTTTTGGAACTGAAATAGTAGAACAGACTGGATTTTGACATTTCAGCCGCTTTGGCAACCTGGTCCATAGTTGAGCCGCGAAATCCATAGGTTGAAAATACTTCCAGCGCCGCATCCATTATTTTTCGGCGGTTTTTGTGCTGAATTTTTGTCTGCTTGGTTTCTGTCATGAGGCGCTACACTGGCTCTTGGGTTGTGGATGAAAAAAACTGGACCGTTTGGTCAAAATATAGCATGATAGAAAAAATAAACATAATCAATTGGGAGTATAGAATATGGCCCTGGAAGGCAATATGAGAGTGAATGGCCAGCGGTTGTGGGATTCACTGATGGAAATGGCCAAGATCGGGCCAGGTGTTCGCGGCGGCAACAATCGTCAGACCATGACCGATGAAGATAGCGAAGGCCGTAAACTGTTCCAGAAATGGTGTGAAGCCGCTGGCATGACCATGGGCGTTGATGAAATGGGCACCATGTTTGCCACCCGGGCCGGGTCTGACCCTGAAGCCCTGCCGGTCTATGTCGGTTCGCACCTTGATACCCAGCCAACCGGCGGCAAATATGACGGCGTATTGGGGGTGCTTGGCGGGCTGGAGCTTATCCGCACCCTTAATGACCTTGATATCAAGACCAAACACCCCATCGTTGTCACCAACTGGACCAATGAAGAAGGCACACGTTTTCCACCGGCGATGATGGCTTCCGGGGTGTTTGCCGGGCAGTTTACCCAGGAATGGGCCTATGACCGACAAGATGCTGATGGCATTCGCATGGGCGATGAACTGGTCCGCATTGGCTGGAAGGGTGACGAAAAAGTCGGCGCCCGCAAGATGCACGCCATGTTTGAGCTGCATATTGAGCAAGGTCCAATTCTGGAAGCTGAAGGCAAAGACATCGGGGTTGTCACCCATGGCCAGGGATTGAACTGGTTGCAGGTCACCGTCACGGGACGGGAAAGCCACACCGGTTCAACACCGATGCCGATGCGCAAGAATGCCGGGCTTGGCATGGCCAAGATCACCCAGCTTGTTGACGAAATTGCCCTGTCGCACGCCCCGCATGCGGTGGGCGCGATCGGGCATTGTGATGTTTATCCCAATTCGCGCAACATCATCCCGGGCAAGGTGGTGTTTACCATCGACTTCCGCTCGCCTGATATTGAAGTGCAAAAAGACATGGAAGCACGGTTGCGCAAAGGGGCGCAGGAAATCTGCGACGCAGATGGCCTCGGACTGGAGATCGAATTTGTCGGGGGGTTTGATCCGGTCGAGTTTGATGCCGGTTGTGTCAGTGCGGTGCGCCGGGCGGCCGAACGGCTGGGCTACTCACATATGGATATTGTCTCGGGTGCCGGACACGATGCCTGCTGGATCAATGCTGTGGCCCCGACTTCAATGATCATGTGCCCGTGCGTGGATGGCCTCAGCCACAATGAAGACGAGGAAATTAGCATTGAATGGGCCACAGCGGGCACCGACGTGTTGCTGCATGCGGTGCTGGAAACGGCGGAAATAGTTGAATAAGCGGGAGAAAACAAATGAGCTCTAAAGTTATCAAAGGCGGCACGGTTGTAACAGCCGATCGCACCTATAAAGCCGATGTATTGGTGGAAAATGGCAAGATCAGCCAGATCGGGCAAAACCTGTCGGGCGACCAGAGCCTTGATGCAACCGGCTGTTATGTAATGCCGGGCGGCATTGATCCGCATACGCATCTGGAAATGCCGTTCATGGGCACCTATTCGTCTGATGACTTTGAAAGCGGCACCCGGGCTGCGGTTTCGGGCGGCACCACGATGGTGGTTGATTTCTGCCTGCCCAACCCAGGTCAGTCCTTGCTGGAAGCCATTCAGCGCTGGGACAACAAGACCAGCCGCGCCTCTTGTGACTATTCATTCCATATGGCGATCACCTGGTGGGGCGAGCAGGTGTTTGATGAAATGGAAACCGTGGTCAAGCAAAAGGGCATCAACACCTTTAAACACTTCATGGCATATAAGGGCGCGTTGATGGTGGATGATGATGAAATGTTCTCGTCATTTCAGCGCTGTGCTGCGCTTGGCGCGCTGCCGCTGGTGCATGCCGAAAACGGTGACGTGGTGGCCCAGTTGCAGGCCAAATTGATGGCCGAGGGCAATAACGGGCCGGAAGCCCATGCCTATTCACGCCCGGCTCAGGTGGAAGGCGAAGCCACCAACCGGGCGATCATGATTGCCGATATGGCCGGCGTTCCGCTTTATGTGGTGCATACCTCGTGCGAGCAGGCCCATGAGGCCATCCGCCGGGCCCGTCAGAACGGCAAGCGGGTTTATGGCGAGCCGCTCATTCAGCACCTGACCCTTGATGAGAGCGAATATGCCAACCCGGACTGGGATCATGCAGCACGCCGTGTCATGTCACCTCCGTTCAGAAACAAACAGCATCAGGATTCCTTATGGGCCGGTTTGCAGGCCGGGTCGTTGCAGGTGGTGGCGACTGACCATTGTGCGTTTTCCACCGAGCAGAAGCGTTATGGTGTTGGTGACTTTACCAAAATCCCCAATGGCACTGGCGGTCTTGAAGATCGCATGCCGATGTTGTGGACCCATGGCGTTGCCACCGGTCGCCTGACAATGAACGAGTTCGTTGCAGTGACCTCGACCAATATCGCCAAAATCCTCAATATGTATCCGCAGAAAGGGGCCATTCTGGAAGGCTCTGATGCTGATATCGTCGTCTGGGACCCGGCGCGCGAGAAAACCATCTCGGCCGACAGCCAGCAATCGGCTATCGATTACAATGTGTTTGAGGGCAAACAGGTCAAAGGCCTGCCACGCTTTACCTTGAGCCGCGGCGATGTGGTGGTTGAAGAAAATGAAATGAAAACTCGTGAAGGCCACGGCAAGTTCGTTTCCCGCGAACCATTTCAGGCGGTCAATGCGGCCCTTTCCAAGTGGAAAGAAATCACCGCCCCGCGCAAGGTTGAGCGCACCGGCATTCCGGCAAGCGGGGTTTGATGGGCGACAACATCACCAACGTCATCGAAGCCAAAGACCTGTCGCTGACGTTTAAAACCAATGACGGGCCGGTACATGCCTTGTCTGACATCAATCTGGATGTTGGCGAGGGGGAGTTTGTTTCCTTCATCGGACCATCGGGCTGTGGCAAGACGACCTTGCTGCGGGTGATTGCCGATCTGGAAACGCCAACGGCCGGGGACATTATGGTTGATGGTCTGAGCGCCCGTGAGGCACGGCTGGCGCGAGCTTATGGCTATGTGTTTCAGGCCGCAGCGCTTTATCCGTGGCGAACCATTGCCCGCAATGTGGAATTGCCACTTGAGGTGATGGGGCTGGACAAGGCCGAGCGGCAGGCCCGGATAAAAAAGAACCTTGAACTGGTTGATCTGGCAGGCTTTGAGGGGAAATTCCCGTGGCAACTTTCCGGCGGCATGCAGCAACGCGCCTCTATCGCGCGGGCGCTGGCGGTTGATCCGGATATTCTGCTGATGGATGAGCCGTTCGGGGCGCTGGACGAGATCGTCCGCGATCACCTCAATGAGCAATTGCTCAAACTGTGGAACAAGACCAAAAAAACGGTTGTTTTTGTCACCCACTCAATTCCCGAAGCGGTGTTTCTGTCAACCCGGATTGTGGTGATGTCGCCAAGACCGGGGCGTATCCACGATATCATCGACAGTGACCTGCCGCGTGACCGGACGCTGGACATTCGTGAGACGCCGGAGTTTCTGGAACTGTCACACCGGGTGCGCGAAGGTTTGCGCGAGGGCCATTCATATGACTGATGGGCTGGTTGTTACATCTCCTGTACCATCTTCGCGTCTCAAAGACGGGTATTCACGCACCATGCCGGTAGTGGTTGTCACGGCGGTGATCATTGCGGTGTGGTATCTGGCAACAATCTTTTTAAATACGCCATTTCAGAAAGATATTTACCTGCGTGGCAATAATACAAGCTGGACCACCAGCCAGCTGATTAGCGACACGATGAGCCAGAAGCGGCCTGTGCTGCCGGCACCGCATCAGGTCATAGCTGAAATATACAAAACCACTGTCTTGAAAAAAATCACCTCAAAACGCTCGCTGATCTATCACTCATGGGTGACATTATCCTCAACGCTGGTCGGTTTTCTGATCGGTAGTGTGTTGGGCATATTGCTGGCGGTTGGCATTGTCCACAGCCGGACGCTCGACAAAAGTCTGATGCCGTGGATTATTTCCTCCCAGACCATCCCCATTCTGGCGGTGGCGCCGATGATTATTGTGGTGCTCAATGCCATTGGTATTCAGGGGCTGTTGCCAAAGGCGTTTATTTCAACCTATCTGAGTTTCTTTCCAATTACCGTTGGCATGGTCAAGGGCCTGCGTTCGCCGCGCGTGCTTCACCTTGATCTGATGCACACCTATTCGGCCACGCGCTGGCAGGTGTTCTGGAAATTGCGCTGGCCGTCCTCCCTGCCCTATCTGTTTGCCTCAATGAAAATCGCCATTGCCATTGCCATGGTTGGTGCCATTGTCGGCGAGTTGCCGACCGGGGCGGTTGCCGGTCTCGGGGCGCGGCTATTGGCTGGCTCCTATTATGGCCAGACCATCCAGATCTGGTCGGCGCTGGTGATGGCGGCGTTTCTGGCCGGTTCTCTGGTGGCGCTGGTTGGTATCGCCAATAATTATGTCAACAAGCGGATGGGGGTAACATCATGAGCTTTATCCGCTCAACATTTGTTCGCTCGCCTGTGGGTATGGCGTTTTTTGTTGTTGTGCCGATTGTTATCGCCTTTGTGATGATGAGACAGGCGCTTTCTCTTGAAGTTGTTCCGGGGCTCGGCTTTTGGCTTGTGGTCATTATCATCTGGCTGATGGCATGGTTTGGGGTTGATCTGCTGGCCAAACGCAAGATCGAAAACCGTTCAGTTGAGCGACTCGTTTCCCTTCTCATTCCCGTTTTATTCGGCGTCTGGCTTTTGATCCTGTGGCAGCTCATTACCACAGGTTTTAAAGTGCCAAGCGTCCTGCTGCCGCCGCCCAGCGCCATAGGTTTGCGTTTTCTGTCTTCACTGCCAACCTTGTGGGCCGACTTTCAACAGACGTTTCTCAAGGCTGTTGTGTCGGGATATATTATGGGCTGCGGCAGCGCCTTTCTGGTGGCGATTGCCATTGACCGCTCACCATTCCTACAGCGCGGGTTGATGCCGATCGGTAATCTGGTTTCGGCTTTGCCGATTGTCGGGGTAGCGCCGATTATGGTCATGTGGTTCGGGTTTGACTGGCAATCAAAGGCGGCTGTGGTGATTATCATGACATTCTTCCCGATGCTGGTGAACACCATTGCCGGTTTGGGTGATAATTCATCTATTCAACGCGACCTTATGAAAACCTATGCGGCAGGGTATTGGCAGACGTTATTCATTATGCGTTTGCCACAGGCCATGCCGTTTATATTCAATGCCTTGAAAATCAATTCGACTCTGGCGCTGATTGGTGCCATCGTGGCAGAGTTTTTCGGCACCCCCATCGTTGGTATGGGATTTAGAATTTCCACTGAAGTCGGACGGATGAATGTCGACATGGTGTGGGCAGAGATTGCGGTGGCGGCTTTGGCCGGTTCCGCGTTTTATGGCGCAATTGCGCTGATTGAAAGAAAAGTCACGTTCTGGCACGCCTCTATGCGGCCTGCAAGGCACTGATCTGGCAAGCCTAAGGAACGGGCATAACACGGGAGTAATAAAATGAAGAAACTGATCATTGGTGCAGCTGCACTTTCCATGATGGTGATGAGCACCACCGCCATGGCCAAAGACAAGGTGACGTTGCAGCTTAAATGGGTTACCCAGGCGCAATTTGCCGGCTATTATGTGGCCAAGGACAAAGGCTTTTATGATGCCGCCGGTCTTGATGTCACCATCAAACCGGGTGGTCCTGACATTGCCCCGCCACAGGTTATTGCCGGTGGTGGTGCTGATGTGATTATCGACTGGATGCCGTCTGCTCTTGCCTCACGCGAAAAAGGCGTCAAGCTGGTCAATATCGCCCAGCCGTTCAAACGCTCAGGGATGATGCTGACCTGCCGCAAGGAAACCGGCATCAAATCGCCTGCCGACTTTAAAGGCAAGACGCTGGGTGTGTGGTTTTTTGGCAATGAATATCCATTCCTGTCATGGATGAGCAAGCTTGGCATTGGCACCAAGGGCGGTGCTGACGGTGTAACGGTTCTCAAGCAGGGCTTTAACGTTGACCCGCTGTTGCAAAAACAGGCTGACTGCGTTTCAACCATGACCTACAACGAATACTGGCAGGTCATTGACGCCGGTCTGAAACCTGAAGATCTGGTGGTATTCAAATATGAAGAACAAGGCGTTTCAACCATGGAAGATGGTTTGTATGCGCTTGAAGACAAGCTGAAAGACCCGGCTTTTGTTGACAAGATGGCCCGTTTCGTCAAGGCCAGCATGAAGGGCTGGGAGTTTGCCCGCGCCAACCCGAATGAAGCAGCAGATATCGTTCTGGAAAATGACGCCAGCGGTGCCCAGACTGAAAAGCACCAGCGGCGGATGATGGGCGAAATCAACAAGCTGACGGCAGGTTCTAACGGCAAGCTCAACCCGGCTGATTTTGACCGTACGGTGAATACCCTGCTGTCAGGTGGTTCAGACCCGGTGATCACCAAAAAGCCTGAAGGGGCATGGACCCACGCGGTGACCGACAAGGCGATGTAAATTGCCAGGCAACCACGAACAAACAATACAAGACCCGGCGGATTGTTTTCGCCGGGTTTTTTATTGCTATTTTCATGACAAAACTGTCTTCATCAGATAAATAACCGTTTTAATCAGTTCTAACGGGCTCGAGAGGTCGACATGGATATCAACGACACCAGCAAAGTGGATAAGGAAATTGATGATCTTCTGACAAAGATTACCACACTGGAAGAAATGCTTGAGCAAAAGTGCGATGAAAAAAGACGCCAGCACCTTTATGTGATGCAGGGCCGCAAGGCGATTTTTGATGATGCGACCAGACTTGAACATGCCAAACAGCGGATTAGCGTTATGGCCTATATGCGACAACTGTCGTTCAAAACCCACCTTACCGGGCCGGTTGTCTATGCCATGATCATCCCGTTTGCCTTTATGGATTTGTGTGTCAGCATTTACCAGAAAATTTGTTTCTGGGCCTGGGAAATTCCAACAGTCAAACGCTCTGACTACGTCTTTATCGACCGCCACCACCTTTCTTATCTCAATGGTGCTGAAAAGCTCTATTGCATATTCTGCGGCTATGCCAATGGGGTAACCGCCTTTACCAGAGAAGTCTCGGCCCGCACTGAAAAATACTGGTGCCCGATAAAGCATGCTTCCAAAGTCAAGCAGGCGCACCTGCACTACAAGGACTTTCTTGACTATGGCGATGCGGATGCCTGGCGTAAAAAAGAGCGTTAGAGCACGGCGATTTTAGCACATAACGTGTCGGCCCGGTATGCGGTGACTTTTTTCCTGCAGTGATAGTCTTGGCGTTAATACGCGTGAAGGACAGACACCGCTTGAAAGAAGGCCCATGGCCGCTGCAAAACCAAATGGCAACAATTTTGCTGCTGATGATCTGCCAAAGGCACGGATGCTGATTATCGCTGCAATGATGGCATTTTCGGTACAGGATCTGGCGGTTAAACTCATCTTGGTCGAGTTGTCAGTCTGGCAGATGCAGTTATTGCGCTCAATCGGTTGTATGGTGTTGCTGGCAATAGTGGCGGTCGGTACCGGCCAGCGCACGACCTTGATGCCCAGTCAATGGGTTTGGCCGCTTGTCCGGGCGATTTTCATGGCCGGGGCCTATGTGTTTTTCTATGTCTCGCTGCCGTTTTTGTCGCTGTCACAGGCCAGTGCAACGTTTTTTATCGGGCCATTGCTGATTACGGTTCTGGCCGCAATTTTCCTTGGCGAACGTATTGGCTGGCGACGCCTGTCTGCGGTTTTTGTCGGCTTTAGCGGGGTGGTTTTAATCGTCCAGCCCTGGGACAGCAATTTTTCCACGGTCATGCTGTTTCCTGCTGCCGCAGCAGGCTGTTATGCGCTGGGGGTTATTACCACGCGCTGGCGCTGCCGGGCCGATCCGGCATTTTCCTTATCAATGATGCATAATTTCTTTTATGCGCTGGTCGGGGCTGAAGTGGTGCTTATGCTCGAACTGGTGCCGGTTAATTCTGTTGCCGTCAGTGAATGGCCGGCCTTGCTCAGCGGCTGGACACCGATGACCCTGCTGATGAGCGGTTTGATTAGTGTCACTGTTATCACCCACACCATTGGCTCGACATCTGCGGTCAGGGCTTATCAAATGGCTGATGCGGGCAAGATTGCGCCGCTTGAGTATAGCTATCTGGCCTTTGCCCCGATCTGGGACCTGATGGTATTTCAAAACCCGCCGTCAAGCATAGTTCTTGCCGGTATGGTGCTGATTGCGGCAGGGGGTATTCTGGTTTCATGGCGCGAGGGACGGCCTGCCCAACCCAAGCCGCAAAACTATGGCGAGTTTCCGTGGGTCAAATCGCGAAAACTTGACGGTACCCTGTTTGGCACCCGGTTTGAACTCGACTTCAAAATATCACGACCAAAATCGCACGAAGATATTTAATGCCCACTACCAAAGGCGCCGGTTTTGATTGAATAGTCAACGGCAATGCCATAATGCGGGTCATCATCTGAATCGATCATGAGCTGACCGGCGCGGTTGAGCAATTGGTGGCAGTCTTGCGACAGATGACGAAGTTGAAGGTTTTTTTCGACCGCCTCATATTTTGACGCCAGCGCCTCAATCGCCTGCAAGGCCGACTGGTCAACAACCCGGCTGTTCATGAAGTCGACGATCACCAGGTCAGGGTCATTTTCAGGGTTGAACAGCGCCGTAAAGCCTTCGACTGAACCGAAAAACAGCGGACCTTCAATTCTGTAGACCTTGGCACCTTCGGGGGTGAATACGGTCGCTGCATGAATGCGGGTGGCATTGCTCCAGGCATAGGCGAGCGCCGAAACAATGACCCCGACGACAACCGCAATGGCCAGATCGCTCATCACCGTCACAATGGTTACCAATACCATCACCAACGCATCGGTTAAGGGGATGCGACGGAGGATCTTGATGCTTTGCCAGGCAAAAGTGCCGATCACCACCATGAACATCACACCAACAAGGGCCGCCAGCGGAATCTGTTCAATCAAACCGGAGGCAAAAAGGATGAAGACCAGCAGAAACAAGGCAGCAGCAATGCCGGATAGCCGGGTGCGGCCACCTGATTTGACGTTGATCATCGATTGGCCAATCATCGCACAGCCCCCCATACCACCAAAAAATCCGGTGACGCCATTGGCGATGCCTTGCGCGATACACTCTTGCGAAGCACCACCGCCCTTGCCGGTAATCTCGCCGACCAGATTGAGCGTGAGGAGGCTCTCGATCAGACCAATGGCGGCCAAAATCAGTGCATAGGGAAAGATAATTTTCAGGGTTTCAAGATTGAGCGGGACGCTGGGGATATGAAACAGCGGCAGACCGCCCTTGATTGAAGCCAGATCGCCAACCCGCGGTACATCAATACCAAAGGCAATCACCAGACCGGCAACCACCACAATACCGGCCAGCGGGGCTGGAATTACTGAGGTGATTTTCGGCATAACCCAGATAATGCCCATGGTCAGTGCCACCAGACCCAGCATGGCCAGCAACGGCCAGCCGCTCATCCATACTTTTGCCCCATCAGTTCCCGCCACCTGAAACTGGGTCATTTGGGCAAGAAAAATCACGATGGCCAGACCATTGACAAAGCCAAGCATCACCGGGTGCGGCACAAGACGGATGAACTTGCCAAGATGAAAGATGCCGGCCAATATCTGTAACAGCCCCATCAGCACGACAGTGGCGAAAAGATATTCAATGCCATGGGTGGCGACAAGCGAGACCATAACCACAGCCAGCGCCCCGGTTGCGCCTGATATCATGCCAGGACGACCGCCGATCAGGGCGGTAATCAGCCCGACAATAAAGGCGGCATAAAGTCCGACCAGCGGGTGCACACCGGCAACAAAGGAAAAAGCCACCGCTTCAGGCACCAGTGCCAGCGCAACGGTCAGGCCGGAAAGAACTTCGGTTTTAATACCTTTTAGCGAGTGGAGATCAGGTTTTTGACCCTTTAATCCGGCAATTGAAAAGCGTTCAGCAAAAGCAGCAAGCGTTGGCTTGGTCAAAGTATGTATCCATGTTGTGGGAGTTTATTCTGGACCTTAAATAAAGTATTATTGCTGCAATGCAACATAAATGACTGCGATAAATCGTCTTTGTCGTTAATCCTAGAGCACCGGACCTTCCGGTTCATTCTGAACCACAAGGCTTCTGGCATAAATTATGTTGCGGCATAATCATCGCGCAGCAAGGCAAACAGCAAATGATCCTGCCACTTGCCGTTTATTTTCAGGTATTTGCGGGCGGTGCCTTCGTGGGTGAAACCGCATTTTTCAAGCACCCGGGCCGAGGGGCCGTTATGCAACAGACAGGCGGCTTCGATACGGTGCAGGCCAAGCTGGTCAAAACAGAAACCGGCCACCGCGCGTACCGCTTCGCTCATATAGCCCTGATTGGCATGAGGCTGGCCGACCCAATAACCCAGTTGCGCGGTCTGGGCGATACCACGGCGGACATTGGAGATGGTGATCCCACCCACCAGTTCCCTGGTATCGGCCTTGAAGATGAATAACGGATAGGCTTCATCTCTACGGACATTGCCGCGATAGTGCTTCAAACGATGGGAAAAAGCGTTGCGCGACAAGTCATCAGACGGCCAGCTTGCCTCCCATGGCACCAGAAAGGCGCGGCTTTGATTGCGCAGTTTTGACCATTGCGGATAATCTTCAATTTTGGGAAAGCGAATGGTCAGGCGTACCGTTTCAACGGTATCACCGAGTTCGTAATAGGTATTTGCTGACCTTTGGAAGATCATTAACTGAACCTTGTTATCACCTTGTCATATGAGGGCAGTTTAGCAAGCGAACCAACTGCTGCAAAGGAAAGTTGACCGTTATTGAAAACCAATTTTGCCAGACGGGTGAGATCGGCAAGGGTTACAGCATCAATCTTTTTAATAATATCGGCAATTTCGGGTGTTTTTCCAAAGGCCATATATTGCCGGGCCAGTTGATCCGCCCGTCCGGCTGCGCTTTCAAGGCTCATCACCAATCCGGCCTTGATCTGGTTTTTGGCCCGGTCAAGTTCAGCCTGACTGATATCATCTGTCATGGTCAAAATGGTGTCACTGGTAACGGTGACAAGCTCATCAACCTTGTCAGGGGCGGTGCCTGCATAAACCGAAAACAGGCCACTGTCCTGAAAGGCCGAGATATGAGCATAGACCGCGTAACAAAGCCCGCGCTGCTCGCGCACCTGCTGGAACAGTTTGGAGGACATGCCACCGCCCAGAATGATCGACATCACCTGCATGGCATAAATATCCCGGTGGCGATAACCGATGGTTGGAAACGACATGAGGATATGGGTCTGGTCGAGGGGCTTTTCGGCAACTGACAGGCCACCGCGAAATTGTGCGGGGGCTCGTTCAACAAGATTGCCGGGTTTGATGGCGGTGAAATTTTCAGCAACCTGATCGGCAAACCTGTCATGATCGATGCGCCCGACAGCGGCAATGACCATTTGCGAACCGCCATAATGGTTGAGCCGAAAGTCGACGAGGTTTTGGGTGGTAAACGCGGCAACGCGTTCCTGGGTGCCCAAAATGGCACGACCGACAGCCTGATCGGGGAAGGCAATTTCGTGGCCAAGATCATAGACCACTTCATCAGGGGTATCGTTGGCTGCTGCAATTTCCTGCAAAACAACATCACGCTCGCGCTCAAGTTCTTTGTCGTCAAAGAGCGGGTTGCAGACGATATCCCCCAGCACATCAAGGGCCGTTGTCCAGTCGTCTTTGAGAACACGGGCGTTATAGGTGGTAGATTCCATCGAGGTGGCGGCATTGAGATCACCACCAGCGGCTTCTATTTCCTCAACAATCTGGCGGGCGCTGCGTTTTTCGGTGCCCTTGAAAGCCATATGCTCAAGCATGTGGGCAATACCGTTTTCTTCCTCACGTTCATCGCGGGCCCCGGCCTTTGTCCACACGCCAAGGGCGATAGTTTCAAGGTGAGCGTAATCCTGGCTCAACACGGTGATGCCGTTTTCCAGCTCGGTTTTACGGACACTCATTTGGCAATAAAACCTTCTATGGCAGCCAGGTCATTGGGCAGCACATCAAATTTTTCAGTGCGCTCGAACAGGTCTGCCATATGGGGCGGCAGGCCGGGGTGAATGTTGCTGGCAGCTTCAACGGCATCAGGGAATTTGGCCGGATGTGCCGTGGAGAGAACAATCATCGGTGCATCGCTTGTCGCGCTCACAGAATTGGCAACCGAACAGGCAACCGCGGTGTGCGGATCGATGAGTTTTTCCGAATTTTTAAGTGTATCGGTGATGGTTTTGGCCACTTCGGTCTCAACAGCACAACCGGATGAAAATGACTGGCGCAAGGTGGCAAGCGATGAGGCCGGAATTTCAAATGAGCCAGATTGTTTAAGGCCCGACATCATGCGTACGACTTCCGCTCCGTCGCGGTTTGAAACATCAAACAGCAGGCGCTCAAAATTGCTGGAAACCTGAATATCCATTGACGGGGAAGTGGTGGCATGAACGCCGGTGACTTCATAACGGCCGGTTTTAAGGGTGCGGTCAAGGATATCGTTGGAGTTGGTGGCAATAACCAGTTGATCAATCGGCAGGCCCATCTGTTTAACCACATAACCGGCAAAGATATCGCCGAAATTTCCGGTCGGGACGGTAAAGCTGACAGGCCGATCGGGCGCGCCCAGGGCGATGGCTGAAGTGACATAATAAACCGTCTGGGCCATGATGCGGGCCCAGTTGATGGAGTTAACACCGGCGAGATTTTGCTGAGCGCGGAATGACTCGTGGGCAAACATGGCTTTAACCAGATCCTGACAATCGTCGAAATTGCCTTCAAGGGCGATGTTGAAAACCCGATCCGAGCCGGTGGTGGTCATCTGGCGGCGCTGGACGGGGCTGACCCGTTCATGCGGATGGAGAACAAAGACCCGGGTGCGCTGTGAATTTTTAAAGGCTTCAATGGCCGCCCCGCCGGTATCGCCCGAGGTTGCGGCAACAATGCTGGCTGTATTACCCGAACGCTCCAGCGCCCAGTCCATCAGGCGGGCGAGTAATTGCATGGCGACGTCTTTAAAGGCCAGTGTCGGGCCGTGGTATAATTCCAGCAGCCACTGATTGGCATCAAGCTGGGAAAGCGGCACGACAGCACGATGCGAGAAGCTGGCATAAGCCTCATCAATCATGGCTTTGAAGGTTTCGCGCGGCATGGCCTGCTCAACAAATGGCCACATCACTTCAAGAGCGATTTCACAATAGGATTTGCCACGCAGGGAACGCCATTTTTCAACAGAAAAGGTCGGCCATGTGGCAGGCACATACAGGCCACCGTCTGCGGCCAGACCGGTGATGATGACATCTTCAAAACCCAGTTCAGGGGCACCTGCCCGCGTTGAGACATATTGCATTGCGCGACCTCTTGTTAGAATGCGCCTGCTATAGACGGTTTATTTGCGGGCTTCAAGACGGAATGAGACCCAACTCGCGCTGTTTGGCTTTTGTCAGTTTGGCCGCGATGATGGCGTGGGCCTCGGTGATATAGGCTTTTATGTCTTCATCGCTCATCGCCTGATCCTCTTCCAGTTGAACCCATTTGGCGCGAGCCAGATAAGGACCGGGAACAATGCCGTCCTGCTCAATCAGCATCATGTAGGACGCATCAGAGCATTTGAAACCAATTTTCTGGTGATCACCCTTGCCCCAGTGCGAACAGATGGCAAAGATTTTACCGCCAACCTTCCATACCGTTGCATTGCCCCATTGAATGACATTGGTCGTGGCTTTGAGGGATTTGCAGAAAACATCAAACTCGTCTCTGGTCATTGCTTACTCCAAAGGTCATAAAGAATGACCTTTTTGTTTACGTTCAAGCGCCACGCAGGCTGCGCGCCGCAATGGCGCCAGTCCTTAAAAACATTATGCAGACTTCATAACGTTTTCGCGTCCACCAAAAAAATCATAAAGACAGTCATTGTTTATGCTTTTTGGTATTACTCTGCTTTTTTGTTGGCACGCAGAAAGATAACAAGCATGGCAAGCATGAACAAGGCAAGGGTGAACCAGGTAATGGCATATTGCAGGTGATTGTCGGGCAGGTTGATCTCGACAGCAGCTACCTTCGGCCAAACACCTTCACCCGGCTCACCGCCGGGTTCAAGTTGTACAAATACCGGTGAAATAATCGGCAATTGTCCATCAGCGGATTTTCCAATGCCGGCGGGCAGTGAGGCCGCCAGGGTCTGGCGGTCATACCAGTACCAGACATTTTTGCCGGTATCGGCTGCCGGCAAGAATAAGGTCAGACCCGGTTCGTGCAGGCGGGTGATGCCGATGATGGTGATTTTGCCTTCAGGCTGACGCAGATTTTTTCGGGTTTTCGGGTTTTTGTTGGCAACCGAGACCCAGCCGCGATCAACAAACAGCAAAAAACCGCTATCATCGATAAAGGGGGTAATGACCTGATAGCCAAGACCGGCCTTGCCCGGGGCATAGATATAACGCTCAAGGTCGTGGCGGTATGAACCACTCAGCCGGATGCGCAGCCAGTCGACATCATAGCCATATTCAGCACCGGCGGCGATATCATTGGCGCTGACCGGTTTGGCTGTGACGGCGGCCTTGCTGTTGGTGATCAACTGGCGTTTCCACTGCATGCGCTGGATTTGCCATGAACCAAGCGCCACAAGACAGGCAATGAGGAACAGGGAAAAGATGATAAAAGCTGTGCGGCGCCCCTTGCTCATTGTCAGCCCTGATCGTTGTCTATCTTGCCGGGTGCCGCATCTGTTTTGTATTGCTGGTTGACCAGAAAGGCCTTGCCCGGTCTGAGCAGCAACAGCGGGATGCCAAGAGCGAGCGGAATGGCGACCACTGCATGAACCCAATAGGACGGGTGAAAAGTGAACTCAACCCATAAAACAGCCGCCATTGTCAGGGTGGAGGCAATCACCATGACAAACCAGGCAGCACCGTCGCCGGCATCGGCAAACTTGAAATCCAGATGACAATGGCCGCATTTATCAGAAACCTGCAAAAACCCGTCAAACAAATCGCCTTTGCCACAGCGCGGACATTTGCCTTTCAGACCGGTTATAACCGGCGACAGGTCGGGATATTGGTGTTCGTTGTTCATCACAGATATATAAGATTGTTTCAAACAAAAACAAACCGCGCCCTTATCAACTGCATGAGTGATAAGGACGCGGTTTATAGTGTTGTGTTAATTAATTGTCAGTGCGCTGCAGCCACGCCCCATGAGCCCCATACATAGACGGCGGCAAACAGGAACAGCCAGACAACGTCAACAAAGTGCCAGTACCAGGCAGCAGCTTCAAAGCCGAAATGCTGCTCAGGGGTAAAGTGGCCTTTGAGTGAACGGAACAGACAGACGATAAGGAATATCGTACCAACGATGACATGGAAGCCATGGAAACCGGTTGCCATGTAGAAGGTTGATGAATAGATATTGCCGCCATTTTCTGAACTGAAGGCAAAGGCTGCATGGCCATATTCATAGGCTTGAATTGCGGTAAAGACCAGACCAAGCAGAATAGTCAGGACCAGTCCCATAATCAGCCCCTTGCGGTTGTTGTGGACCAGCGCGTGGTGCGCCCAGGTCACTGTCGTTCCCGAAGTAAGCAGGATGATGGTGTTGATCAGCGGCAAGTGCCAGGGATCAAAAACCTCGGTCCCCTTGGGTGGCCATTGACCACCGGTTGATTCAACCCGGGCGGCCTGAATGGCTTCGTCATAAAACAGCGAGGCATCAAAATAGGCCCAGAACCAGGCGACAAAGAACATCACTTCAGAGGCGATAAACAGGATCATGCCATAGCGCAGGTGCAGTTGTACAACCTGGGTATGATCGCCCTGATGAGCTTCCTTGATGATGTCTGCCCACCACATAAACATGGTGTAAAGAACA
>Ga0316189_10000985_pt1 | contig 28287 bp, 21 predicted proteins | sample LowCovwburrow_MG_FD_204930 | JGI IMG/M metagenome (GOLD analysis project Ga0316189, IMG submission 204930) | Coastal sediment microbial communities from Maine, United States - Lowes Cove worm burrow | ecosystem: Environmental > Aquatic > Marine > Coastal > Sediment | place: USA: Maine...
TGGCAGCGTCAACGGTTCCGCGATACGGTTTGGATCGGCCACCACCGAACTATAACGACCGGTCTACATAAGTCAACCAGACAACGCGTTTTCGTCGATTTGACGCCCTAGCACCCCGCCTACGGAACATTGACGAGACCTACCGCGCGCCGCGGCCACCTGTCCGTTGGGTCCGACCGCAATTTCTCGCCATTCCACGACGTCCCGAAATCCAAGCCCAACGATCGCTGCTCTTGGAAATGAGAAGCCGCCATGTCGATTTACAAAGCCTGTCTTCTTGTCCCTGCGGTGCTCCTGGGCACCCTCGTCCTCCCCACCCCTGCGCTCGCCGATGGCGTCTGGGATCCTCCCGGCGCCGACGACCCTTGCGGGAGCCCGACGATCCTTTGCGCAGACCCTCTCGACCCTGCCAACTGGACAGGCCCTGGAACCCAGATCGGCAACAAGCTCGAAGAAGACTCCAACAAGAGCGCAGCCCATGCGTTCATCTGGTGGGTCGCCAACACGTTTGGACCAAGGCCGCCTCAAACGGGAGGGCAACCTCCGTCCGACGACCCGCCAGCAGAGCCGCCACAAGAGACTCCGCCGGGCGGCGAAGCGCCACCCAGTGGCGGCGGGACGGACACGGATGAGTCTCCCACGGTGCGTGATGTCTCGGGGAACGGCGAGACCAGGCTCGTCCTCACCAACGCGAAACTCGTCATGAAGCTTCGCCGGTTCCTCAACAAGAAGAAGGAAGGCAAGATGGTTCGCATCGCGGGCAAGCGCTACCGCCTGGCCTACAAACGAGAGAAGAATCCCAAGGCGATGCGAGAGTTCGTGGCCGTGCTCGTTCCCTTGAACAGCCCCGTCAAAACCCGCGCCAAAGCGCTCACCGTACGGGGCGCGGGGAACAAGCTGTATCTGAGCGCAGTCCGCTAGCCGGTTGTCTCACCCAACGTGGGCCCGCATCCCTAAATCGGCATGGGAGGCTCGGCGGCCGCAGCGTGACGGCGGCCGAGCCCGCGGACGTTCACGGGACGATGTCGAGGTCGAACGTGATCGGCCCCATCGGAATGCCGCCATCGGCCAGGCTGCATGCAACCGTGACAGCGTCGGGAGTGGCCGTCCCGACCCAGTGCGCGCTGACCATCCCAAAGTCGCCCTGGTCACTCACGAAGGGCACCTGGCCAGTGATGTCGAACGAGCAGTCGGCCGGGTCGATGTCACCCATGACCATCCCAACGCCGCCATGGCCATTACCGCTACCGATCTCGCGTGGAGAGATTGAAAAGCCGATCTGCCCCCCGTCGTTCGAGATGCTGACCTCCTCCATCCCGCTCCCGTCCATCGACGTCGCGTTGAAGAACAACATCAAGAACGGCAGGTGGCCGAATCGATCTGTGACGCCCGCGGGCGCGACCGTGAAGGCACCCGAGGCGCCGCACGTGGCCGCGCCTCCCGTGGTCGGATCGCCCGGGCCAGAGCTTCCGTCGGTGCCCGGCGTCCCTGCCGTGTCGTCGGCTGGGGTTGGCTCTCCGATATCGCTGGAACCGGTCACGGCGGGATCGGTCCCAGTCGTCCCCGTGCTCCCCATGGCAGTCACGACCGGATCTTCGGCCGGACCACCGTCATCCGCACAACCGACCAGGCCGACGCAGGTACAGATCAACAAGTGCAGTCGTGCAAGCTTCATGAGCCCAATGGTGCCCAATGGGGCGGGTCTTCGCTACGGCAAGTTGGTTTGAATCGAGGTCCGGAGCGCAATGTGTCGAGTGCAGGGTCGGAACAACGTCCCGTCAATCTTCCGCAGTCGTGACGACGATTCCAAGATCGCGCCGCTCGTGCACAACGCTCCCGGTCGCCCCCACAAGCACATGCCCTCCGCGCCCGTCGGCATAGCCAAACCGCTTTCCGTCGCCCGACCACGCCATGTCACCAAGTCCATGTGCGCGTGCCGTCCACAGCGGCTTGGAGCTCTCTCGGTCGACCACGGTAATCACGAAGTTGTGCGGCCCCTCGACCCATGCGTCGACCTCTTCGTCGAAGAAGGACACATGCTCAGTCTTTTGCGCGATCGCCAGCAGCGCCCCATCCGGGCTCGGCTCAGTGAACTTCACCTCGGCAACTCGCAGGTCCAGCTCACCCCAAGACATGCCGAGTCGCTCGATCCACGTGCTGCTCTCGACCCCTCGCGGCTTACCGCCCTCGGGCCACAAAGCGCGCTCGCCCGCTGCGATTTCAGACGCGGCACCGAGCGCAGACTCCGTCACGTTGAGCGCGGCCAGTGCAGAGTTCGGCCGGGTCGATGCAAGCACCAGCTGCCCACTCGATCCATCTTCGCCCGCGCGCCATCCCGCGCCGCTCAGGCCCCAGTCCACGGGGATCCGCTTGCTCGCGACTTCATCGCTGCCTTCCAGATTCCGCAGTGACACGCGGCCCGCGCTATCGAGCGTAACAAGTCCAGTCTCGCCCACAAACGCGAGCTGGCTCAGCGACCCCTTCGTGCCATCCAGCTTCGCCAGCGCGCCTACGCCTGAGGTCGGCTCGACAACGATCGACTTGGCGCTCCCCCACGCAACGCGCTCGCCCGTGGCATCGAGCGCGACGGCCGTGGCTCGAAAACCGGCCTTCTCCAGCGTGTGGTGCTTGTCCTCGCCGAGCGCGTCCACGACCAGGCCGTTGTCCAGCGGCACAACGCGCACGCCGTCGACCACGGTGGAGTGCATGCGCGACTTTTGTGTCGATCCGGGCAGCGCAAACATGCTCAGCGCGGTGGCTTCGATGAGCGTGCGGTCCGGGTCGCCGTCGGCGGGCGGCCACGGCACGCCGGCCTCCAAGTCGACATAGAACCCCTGCCCCGTGCCCGACTCCATCAGGACCCGCGTGGCGTCGATCATATGAACGCGCGGCCGCTTCGCGGTGTCGGAATCTGCGGCGATGATCGTGCGGTCTCCAGACGCGACGTTGATGATCTCGAGCTCAAACCGCGGCTCACGGGACTTGGGCCGTCGTAGTGCGGTGACCGTTGTGCCGTCGGGGCTCATGACCAAGTCATTGCGATTCGGGCCACGGTCCAGCGCAACCACGCGGGGCTCGCCCTCCCGCGATAACGACGTGCCATCAAACGCCAGTGACTGCACGCGGACGGGGCCAGCGACAACTGCGAGGATCTTTGGGTCTTCGCCCTCAGGCTGCGAAACACGAAGCTGCCAAGGCACAAACCCCTGCTCGTCCATCATCGCGACCGTCTCGCCGCGCGTGTCCCAGACCTGAATCCGATGGTCGACGCCGAGCGCAAGGATGCGCTCTCCCCCGTCGAGCACATGCAGCTCGAACTGCGGGTCCGTAGCGGACCGCGAGAACAGGGGCGTCCACATGGGGCCGTCTTGCTCGCCGACCGTCACCCGGCCGACCTGCGTTCCGCCAGCCGTGTCGATGAAGGCCGCGACATACCCGTTGCTCGAGCGCGCGAGCGACATCCACACGGGCTCGAACGCGGGGATCTCAATGGGGTCACTCTTGGCATCCGTGCCGAGTTCCGGCCACAGCCGCACGCCACCACCCGAGTCGATCGTCAGGGCAGCTTCGCCGCGCGGGTCCAGCACGACCTCGGTGATCCCTGCGTGATGCAGACTCCGAGCGACCGCGACCGGCGATGCTTCGGCCTGCGCCTGCGCCTGGGCTTCGGCCGCGGCAACCACCGCCTCTTCGGTCGGTTGAGGGTTGCCGACTCGCCCGGCATCTTGTCGGGCCGCTTCTGCGGCACATCCCGAACTCAAAGCAACGAGGGCAGCGAAGGTGGTCCAAGAGCGTTTCATGGGTGCGGCGTCCGGCGGCTACAGGGATTGCAGGTAGGTGATCACGTCGGTGATCTGCGTCTTGCTCAGTGAGGAGAAGTCGGCCATGTCGTGCACGTTCCCCTTGTCCGTAAGCAACGCGTAGAGATCGCCCGCACTTCCATCGTGGTAGTAGGGCGCGGTGTGGGCGAGCCCGATTAGCGACGGCGTGTCGGTTTCGTCGAGGCCGCGGCTGTCCAGCGGGTACTGCGAGCCGTCGGTCAGCTTGTCGCCGTTGTGACAGGTGATGCAGTCGAGGTCGCCGTTGAACAGCTTGCGACCGCGAGCAAGCGCCGCTTTGTCGTGCACGGTGGGGGCCTGTGGCGTAGGCAGGCTTTGCACGTAGGCGGCCAGCGCCCGAAACTCTCGGGTCGAGATCGAGTCGCGCGACCCGCCCAACCGCTCGATGGTGTGCTTGAAGCTCGTGGTGAGATTGCGGTCGCCGCCGCCCCACTTGAACGGAGCGGTGCCCTCGACACGCCCCGCGAGCATCGGTGTTTGTAGAATCGACTTGCCGAGGCGCCAGCTCAGCCCATCCTGGCGGCCCTCGGGATGGCAGCTGGCGCAGGCCATGACACCCGAGTCGGACAAGCGCCAATCGCCGCCGCGTCGGAACAGCTCGGCACCGCGCTCGACCTCGGCGCTGCGCAGGCTGGGCGCCAGCTCGGAGCCCACCATCACGCCCGCCGCCTCGCGCTTCCACTCAGGGTCGGTAATGTCGAAGGCCTTGGGGGTCAGTCGGACAAGCTTTCGAGACAGCTCACAGTGGGCCCACAAATCGTCGCCATCGACGGCCAGTCCGTCGATACCGCAGCCAAACTTGCCCGCGTCGCCCGCGGTCGTCGTCCACGCCACGTAAGGGGCAGGCTGCGAGACCTGGGCTATCGCCACAATCGCATCGTCGCCGTACCCCGCGACAAACAAGGTGTCGTGGGGGGCATCGTAGGCGAGCGCGCGTGGCTGATGCAGTCGAAGCTTCGACAAGGCAGTCGGACCTTGCGCGGAGCCGACAAGCGCGAGCCGATGCTCGATTGCGGGGATCGCCTCGGGGCCACCGCCGTAGCTGTCGCGCATGTCCGCGCTAGGGATTCGCTTCATCTGGGAGGTCGAGATTTGGTGCGGTGCTGCGACGAGTCCGTGACCCACGTACGCGACTCCAAAGAAGCTGCGGGCCTTGCGTCGACCCTGACTGGTGGGGACCTGGAAGCGTCCCCTGGCCTCTCGCACGGCGGCGACCTGGATCTTCTCGTCACCCCATTCGTCCATTTCCTCTTCGACCTCGACGTGGTCGCGAGGGTTGAGCGCTCGCCACTGCACGTGCTCGCCCTTGGCTTGCAGGTCGACCTGCGCCAGCGCCCCCGAGCTCAGAAATCCAACGGTGGCCTCGATCCCATCCGCCGAGACGGCGACGCCACGGGGCTCCGCGCGGAGCTCGGTCCGCCACCGAACGCTCATCGACGCCGTGTCGACGGCAACGAGCGCGTGGTCGGCAACGCTCGTCACGTACAGCGTCTTGGAATCGGGTGACAGCGCGAGGCCGTAGGGCTCCGCTACCTCGACCTCAGTCTTGGCCTTGAGCTCCGTCGGGCTCCCGGCATCGACCGCCAAGACCTTGCCCGCACGCCGGTCGGCAACAAACACCAAATCTCCACCGCTCGACACGACTTGGCCGAGGTCTTCGTGAAGTTCGAGCTTGGCGGTGGGGTTGCCGTCGCGGTCGGTGCGGATCAGCGCGCCCGCATTGCGCTCGACAACGAGCATCCCATGCGCGTCCGCCAACACCGTCCCGCCGCGACTACCGACGTGGGGTCCGTGACTGGGCACCTGGGCGCGAGCGACGGACTGGGCGATCGGTTGCAGCCGTGCGCTGCCTCGGTTGGCTCGAAGAGGGTGGGCGCTCGCCATCTGCAGCGTTGCGGCCGCCGTGACGACTGTGGCCGATGCGATGGCAATCCGTACTCCCGTCCCCATGACTAGGCCCGACGAACGAGCGGTGCACGGGATTCCGGCTAGCGCACTTTTACGGATGCGCTCTCGTTTGCACCAGCCTCATGGGATGAAACGCAGCACCTTGTGGCGAGCCATCCCTGCCGCTTCGGGGCCGTGTAAGCCAGCCCGAGCGGGGGCATTGACCTGTCGGACGGGATCATCCCGCGCCCCCAAACCACCATGCGAACGATTGCGTCGACCTTAATCGCCCTTGTGACAGCCCTTCCGATCATCGGCTGCGGCTCGGATGACGAGCCCGAGCGCCGCCCGTTCCGGGACCGATGGAGAGACGTGGGCAGCTTCGACTTTGTCCACACCGCGTTTGATGACGAGGGCGATGCCACGACGCTGATCGGGGATCTCATCGTCGGTGGGCTCGAGTACAACAGCAACTTCGCCAACCGCGGCGATGTCATCGTTGAGTTCGACGGCCCCGCCAACGAGATCAGCATCGCTCTTCGTCGCTTCACCATGAACACGAGCGAGCAGGCGGCGCAGGACGACTTTGAAGCGCTCGAGCTCTGGGCGTTCAACACCAACGTGGACAGCCCCCTCAAGCCGGGCGACATGAACGCCGACAACGACTGCACCGCGGACGGCTGGCTGCCCGGCTGTGGGATCCGGGTGTACTACGACGGGCAGTCGCAGCTGGCGCGCACAGGCGCAGACATCCGCGTCACGCTGCCCGCGGACTATCGCGGTGAGGTCGACATCAGGACCGAGGACTCCGATGAGGATGACGACTACTTCAACCGCGGGGACGTGTGTGTCTTCAACACCAACGGGGCCGTCAAAGTCGATCTGCAAAGCGGCGAGGCGTTTGTTGTGGTCTCCGATGAGGCAACGCCCGCCCCTGCCTGTGGCGCCCCCCCCAACCGCAAATCCGCGCCCTCCGAGAGCGTCGCCTATTGCGACACCTTGGAGATCGACGGCGAACCCGCGGCATGGTCGGCCGACGCATGCAGCTGCGCGATGGAGGGCGAGTACGGCGTCGTCCTGGTCGAGAGTGATGCCGCGGCAGACATCACCGTCGATGTCCCCGATGGACTGTGGGCAGCGATCACCGTCGAAAACCAAGGCGATTCGTCGCAGGACTGTCTGGGCGCCATCGAACTGGACGGCATCGTGCTGGACGACGTCGGCAACGAAGGCAGCTTTGAAGCCAAGGGGACGATCAACAGCCCATCGGACGCTGTCACCGCGGGCGCTGGCTACAACATTCAGGCGCGCTCCGGGGAGTGCAACCCCGTGCTCCACACCGACGAGCCTGGTGCGTTTGCGGGCGTCAACAAGGGCCACAAACAAACCTCTCACCAGCGGGGGAACATCACCGTCTGCAAGGACTGCCTGCGCGAGTCCAGCTGCGATTTCTATGTAGAATAGCGACGTCGTCAGATCCCCGGCTGCGCCGTGATACGTAGCCGATGGATGCAACGTTGGATCCTCGGAGCGCTCGCGCTCGCTGCCGCGCTAGTGCTTTGGGTGGTGCTGGGCGCCACTCCCAACGGACAGAGCGAAGTCGCGACCGCGCAGACATCCTCCACCAAAGCCAAGGCTCACGCGCCAAGGTCAGCGCGCGTCGCAAGCCCACAAAAGCAAGCCAGCGTTGACCGTAAGCAAAAGGTCTCTAAGACGGAGCGTGACGCACTGCGCCAGCGCATCCTGGACGGGCTGCGCAAACGTGGAGAGGCAAAGCAGCCGCCCGAGTCCGACGGAGACCCGCAACTGCCACTGGCTACGCCTTCCGATGACGACGCCCCATTCCCCAAGGGCGACGTCAAAGATCGAAGCGGCGGCGATCTCAAGTCCATCGTGGCGACGATCAACGAAGATGTGATGCCGCTGGCCGACGAGTGCTACGAGCTGGCGCTGGCCACCGACCCAAAACTGGCCGGTATGCTCGACCTCAACCTCGAGATCATTGCCGACGAAGACATCGGCGGCCTTGTAGAGTCAGTCGATCTGGGCGAGGAGAACGAGATCGACAATGCTGAGATGACGCAGTGCATTCAGGAGACGATCCTGTCGACAGCGTTCCCTGCCCTGGGAGACACGGGTCGGACCGGAGCGAGGCTGACCCTCCGGTTTGAGCCACCGGAGTAACCGGCCCACCGGCCGCCGCCCCGCTTGCCCCGCTGGCGAGTGCACGCCACTATTCCCAGCGTGGCGACCAATCTCAATCGCGTAGTGATGAACAACCTGCGCGACAAGTGGGGTGAAGGGCCGATCTATCTCGACCGTCACCTCAACACGCTGACCCCCGAGGAGCAGGCGTTCATTCGCGAGTTCGACACCGACGGCGACGGCGAACTCGACCTCAAACGCGAGGTCCGCGACGCCCTGGTGATGAACAGCGAAGAAGTATTGAGCGAGCGTGCGCAGCGGTTCAAGCAGCTCGTGGGCCGCGTTATCGCCGACCGCTCGGGCTGGGCCGTCGACGTGACTGAGCGGGGTCAGGCCAAGCAAGAGATCCACTGGCTGACGATCCAGCTCAACAACCCTCGAGACCGGCGGTTGGTCGAGGCCAAAGATCTTCTGCGCGCGGCCCGGCGACACGCCGAGAAGCCGCACGTCGACATCGTGAACCTCACGACCGAGTTCGACGCGCAGACCGAGGACGAGTTCACCGCTTTTGTTGAAGCGTTCATTGTCGACTACTGCGAGTCGCTCGAAGCCCGCAACGCAAAGCTCGGCTTGTTCGACCTGTCGGGTCACAGCAACGGCACCGACATGCTGCAGGAGGTCGCGAGCCCGGACGACCCGCACCACCACTGGTACGTCTCCAAGTGGAACCCGCGGTTGTCGCTGCGCCAGCTCAAGGCCAAGCACCCGGCCGTGGCGCACCAGCTCGACATTTGCGAGACCGTCGCCCTACAGGCGTGCTTCCAAGGCGGCAATGCTGCGGCGTGGGCGGAGATCTTCAGCAATGAGGATGTTGTCATCTCCGGCACGGTCGGATACTCGCCGCTGTCGGCGAGCCACGCCTCCCACGCGATAGCTCAAGGAGCGATCACCGCCCGCGAAGCGCTCGAAGATGGAACCTCCCGCGAGCGCGCCGAGCACAAGGGGCTACACGTGCCTTCGACCAAGAAGCTCCGTCGAGATCGGGGCTTTGTTGTCTACATCCGCAACGAAGAGACAAGCCTCGCGCATGCACGACTCCAGGTGAGCACTCTGGAGACTGATTTCGAGGCGGCCAAGTCTCGGATTCAGGACATCCGGGTCGCGGGCGAGCTCGCTGTCTCTCAGTTTGGGCAGTCGGTGCTGGACGACACCTACGCGATCACGCTCGGTTATCAAAACGCGCTGAACTCGCTGTGGATCGTCGAGGGCAGGCCGGGTGGAGACGAAGGCGAGCGCAGTCGTGCCATCGCGCTGGTCAGCTTCCTGCGCGAAGACCTGTTTGCGATTCGCAAGCACACATTCACGGAACGCCCGTCCGAGCCGGCTTGGCTGCCCGCCGAGCACAGGCTCAGCTCAGCCCCAGTGGCATAGCGAACCTCGACCGGAGAAGTTTCTCCGAAGGATGACTGAGTCTGCTCGCGGGTGGCCAAGGACCCCCCGTGAGCCGCCTTCGTATGTTCCTCGCGAGCGCGCTGGTCGCAGTGTGCTCTGTCGCCCTCCCCGTCGCGCACGCGGCGGGCCCACCCGACGACGACGACGAGGCGGGGTCGGTCACGATCTACGAGTTCGCGGACGACTTCGCGACGGGCGCCACGATGTCCGCCACGCCAGGCGGAGCGCAAGACGTCGCGTTCTTCCGCGATCGTGTGCGCAGCGGCGAAGTCCCCCACCCCAGCGTGTTTACGCCCGAGGGTTTGTTTAGCGAGCACCATCTTCCCGCCGCCAAGGGTCGGCAGTGCCGCGCGCTGCTCTGCCCAACGAGCGAAGCCACCGACGCCCGGCTGCTCGCGCACCCCGACGTACGATTCCTTGGGCAGCTCGGGTTTGCGACAAACATCGATGCCGAAAAGTTCGAGCGCGCGCCCCTCGATCTTGTCGCCGTTGTCGACCGCTCGGGCTCGATGAGCGGCGTTCTGTCGTTGGTGCGCCAGAGCCTGCTCGAGGTGGTCGACCAGCTGGGGCCCAACGATCGGATCTCGATCGTGGCGTACGGCGACCGGGCCCAGGTGCTCTTGCGACCGATGCCCGTCGACCCGAGTCACCGGCAGAGAATCGTCGCTGCTATCCGCCAACTGGAGTCCGGCGGGTCGACAGCGATGGAAGACGGAATCCGTAAGGGGCTGCAGGTCGCGCGCCGCAACCAGCTGCGAGGCCGGACTTCGCGCATCATGTTGTTCACCGATGAACGACCGAACGTCGGGGTGACCGACGCGCACAGCTTCATGGGGCTGGCGCGGGCCGGTTCCAAGGACGGCATTGGCATGACGACCGTGGGCGTGGGTGTGCAGTTCGGGGCAGAGCTCGCCACGCAGATCAGCAGCGTGCGCGGCGGCAACCTGTTCTTCTTTCCGGACTCGAGTGCGATGCGGGCGAAGTTTGAAGCCGAGTTCGACACCATGGTCACGGAGCTCGCGCACGACATGCGCCTGGTCGTCGCTCCGGCAGCGGGGATGAAGGTCACGGGGATCTACGGCATCCCGGGCGACAAGCTCAAGTGGACAAACAACGGCGCCATCGAGGTCGAGGTCGAGACGCTGTTTGTCAGCCGCAAAGCGGGCGCTATCTACTTCTCGCTCGCACCGAACGGCAACCCAGCGCTGCCCCGCGCCAAGTTTGGACCCAACGCAACGATCGCGACCGTTCAAGTCGAGTTCACACCCGTGGGCGCCGCGCGGCGTTCGACTGAAGTCGACGTCAAGCGCGTCGCTCCACGGCGAGCGAGCGCGGGGCTGGCCCGAGGCCTACTCCTGGTCGACGAGGCCACCGCGCTCCGTGAGGCGACCCGCCGTCACCACGAAGCGAACGACCAAGAGGGTGCCTACCAGCTGGTGCACGCGCTCGCCGGACGATTCCGCCGTCTGCGGGACAGCGACATGCAAGACGAGCGCGCCCTCGTCCTGGGGCTCGAGCAAACGCTCGCGGTGCTCTCGGGCCACGCGGGCGAATCGGGCTAGCCAAGCTCCGTCGGAGCTGCGGGACCGTCCGGGCTGGGCTCCACAGTCAGCGGCCCCGTCAGATGGTAGCTATCGCCCTCGCGTTGGAGCTGGTCGTGAAGCCCAGCTTTGCGAAGCCGCGACAACTCCACATTGAGGCGATTGCGTGCGGCGGTGTCGATGCGATGTCGATCTGGCCAACCCGCGAGGATCAGGTCGTCTCGGCGAAGCCGAGCATCCGGGCTCCGCTCGAAGGCCGCCACCAGCGCAGAGAGGATGTTCCGGCTGGCATCAGAGCGAAGGAGGGTCCGCCCGCGCGTTGGATGATCCACCGTGCCTCCATCCTCCGCGATGACCACGAGACGTTGCTGGCGCTCCGCCGCTCGCAGTCGCAGCCGGGTTGCGTAGCGAGCCTCGTCGGAGGGGTGGCTGACGTCGGGCGCGGCGCCATTGCTGATGTGCGCTTCGTGGATATCAATGGTTGCGCGCATCGACAGGTCGTCGCGGTCAACGTGCGCACGGGCTTGGTGAAGATGGCCCCACGCGCGCGGCCCGTCACCTTGCAGGCGTGCGCACACACCGAGCAGCGCGTGGGCGGCCGCGACCTGTCTGCGATCGCCCAACTCGCTCAGCTCGGCCAGCGACAGCTCCAGGGTTACGCGAGCAGTGGTGAGGCTGAACCGCTCGAGCTGCAACGCGCCGAGGTCGAATCTCGCGATTGCGCAGAACCGGACCGAATCGAGCGAACGATGAGCCGCGACGGCTGCGGAGAACGCTTGCTCCGCGGCCTGCAGGTCACCGCGCTCCTGTGCGAGCAAGCCTTGGGTGTGCTCGACACGAGCGGTTCCTGCCCGGTCGGACAAGCGGGCAAATCCCTCGCGTGCGGCGGTCAGATGTTTCGCCGCCTCTGCGAGGTCGCCGAGCTCGAACTCCAGGCCGCCGAGCTGCTCATGGGCGCGGCTTGTCGTCTCCTGTGTACACGGGCGTCCCAACACGGCGAGGTAGCCCGCACGGGCACGACTCGGGTCTCCGGCGTGCCTTCGGAGCGTGGCGAGCTCGCACTCGAGCTGCGCGGTCAACTCCGGCTCATCGCAGTGTTGGAGCGCGGCCTCGAGATCGAGTGCACTCGACTCGAAGCTTCCGGCGATTCGTGACAGGACTCCACGCGCGAGCTGGTGCCGCGGGGCGGGGTTTTCGGGCCACAGACGGTCGAGGGATTCCAACGCTTGCCGGGCGGAGCCTTCGTGCACAATGGACGCTGCGGCCCCAACCCACAGGTCGAGCGCCTCGCTGCGCTCCTGACTCCGCGACGCGGCTGCGGCCAGCTCGCGCCACGGACAGCCCGCCCCGACACGCCCCAAGAAGAAGGCGTGATGTCGACTGCGAACAACGTCGTCGGGCACGTGCAGCTCGGCGAAGTCGCGCAGCAGTGGGATGACCTCGAGACGGTCGCCACCGACCCGCCGCGCGACGCTGTGCTCGACGAGCGAAGACAGCGCGGTGTCATCCAGCTCCGTGACCGCGTGAATGTCGGCCCGCGACATCGGCGAGACGAACGTCGCGAGCGAAGCGGCCCAGGCTTGCAGCGGCGCGGGGAGTGCGTTCCAGGCGGCGCGTGCAACCGCCTCCAGTGTGCCCTCGACCGTCGTCAGCGCGAGTCGGTCTTCGGCAGTTTCGACCCGGACCGAGGGGCCCAGCGCGGCGACTCTGCGCGCCAGCGCTTCGATGGCCAGCGGGTTGTGCCCAAGAGCCGCCAGCGCCTGCGTGATGCCGTAGCCAGCGAGCGGCTGAGTATCGCCCGCCGATCGCCGGACGCGGTCGAACAGAACGCGAGCGTCCGATGGGGCCATCGCACGCACTTGGACGGTCGTCTCGGCCGTGACGCCGAGATGAAAACGGGTGGTGACGAGCGTTTTGCGTCGCGGATCGGCGGCCAACCAGCGGGGGAGCAGCACGCGCGCGGCAGCAGGAGCACGGTCGGCAGCATCAACGATGATCAGCGACGGTGCCTGGGTATCGAGCGCTTCGAGTCGCCGCTCGAGGTCGCCCACGGACTCTCCCGGGCGCACATCAACGCGAAGGACGTCGCCGCCATACGCTCGCGCGACTTCTCGCGCCAAGCGCGTCTTGCCAGCGCCGACCGAGCCAACGAGCGAGACCCAAGGCCCTTGCGCAAGAGCGTCCAGAGCCTCGTGTTGGCGATGCCCGACCCACGGTGTCAACGGTGGGACGAGCTGTTCTCTGCGCAGCATTCGCCGCTAAAGGATGCCCTCGTACTCGAAGGTCAGCACCGAGTTTTCGACATCCGCGTTCTCGCGCAGCACACGACCGCGATACAGAGCCCCGCCAGCGGCCCGCATGAGAAATCCTCGACCCTCATACGTGTTGGGTTCGCCGCCCAAGAGCCCGAACTCGAGGTTGATGCCCCAACACCCCTGCCAAACGTCGCAGTCGCACAGGCCGGGGTCGGTCGGTACCTCGTCCAAGCTGCCGTAGGTCTCACCGAGAAGGCACACGGCATCGTCGAGAGCCGAGAACAAGTTAAGGAAGCGCCCCACCCTGCCGTGGACCTCCCCGGGAGGCGGCGGGGTCTCGGACGCTCGGTGCTCGCGCGTGTGGGCGTTCGACAACTCGACGTAGACGTGGGTTTCCCATGATGGTCGCAGCGTCACGACACACGGGGTGGCGAGCGGATCGCACCCCTCCACCGCAGCGCCAGACGAATCGTCTTCGGCGGCAGCGTCGGTGAACCCCGTGTCTCCCGTTCCGTCACCCGCGGTCGTGACCGTCGGGCCACAACCCACGAGAGCGAAAAGGACAGCTGCGGCTGAAGCTCGTGCCATGAACTCACTGGAGCATTGCACGGGTTAACCGGGCACTTAATCTCGCGCGCAACGCTATGCGGTCGCCGCCGCGGCCGGTCAACCCGACGCCGTGGTTTGACCAACGAGTTCGCTGATCTCGTACAGATGCCCGTCGGGGTCGCGAAAGAACGCACGGACCTCGTAGCCATAGTCGACAGGGTCGGTAAGAAAGTCGGCACCTTTGGCCGAGAGTTCCGCGTGCATCGCGGCACAATCGTCGACCCGAAAGATCATGGAGCGACCCGTGCGCGTCAGGTCACTGGGCACCGCCAGGCGAACGTTCGGCTTGTCCTTGGTCGGCTCGCCCCCAGTGACGAGCAAGAGCCAACTCCCGTTCCAGTTGAGCACGACGCTTGTGCCGCCGTACTCCCCCTCAAGCGAGCATCCCAGCACATCCAGGTACCATCGCTTGGAAACCTCAATGTCAGAGACGACGATCATCTGCGTGATAGCGCTAGCGTTGGTCAACGGCATACTGGGTTACTACCGCACGGACAGATTCCCCGGGTTGGCGACACCGATTTTGAGCTTGGTTGGGTCCGCCATCCCTGGATATCTGGACCAGTTCGATCCTCTGTCCAGCACCCAACGAGTGGTGCAAAACAGCCTGTGACTGGCCGCTCTCGGGCCGCGCGGGCGAGTCTGGCTGGCCTGGCTAGCGTGGCTGTCGCTGGGTTGTGGAGCCGTGCGGGCGCAGAGCTCATTGGGGCAGTTCGTCGGCCCGCATCTCGAACGGCTCGAGCGCGGCCCCGCCACTGCACGTGCAGGCGATAAATGCGTGTCTCCCGGAGCCCGGAGGATCGCGCAACTCGGAGCCCTGGATCTTGCCAGTTGCGTACCCCTTGGCCTCGCACATCGCGACGCACGCTTTGCGACGCTTCACATCCCCCGCCGACACTGCGGCAAACGAAGCGCAGGTGCCCAGCAGCGTCATCACGAGGCCTATCACGAAGAAGGTCTTCTTCTTCGGGCCCTGCCGCCCCGCCAACACATCGCTGACCACGCCCATCTGCTTGCTCTTTGCCACACCGCCGGACGAAAACACGACCGCCATGAGCGTCGCAAAGCCCACCATGAACAACACGACGCCGGGCAGGAGGGGCTCGATCGCGACGGCAAGCACACGTCATCGTGACACCTGCGGAAGCGGGCGGCAACGAAGCGGTCTCTCAGATCCTGTCGACAAACCCTGCGATCGCGGAGGCGATCGCCTCTGGGTGGTCCTCAGGCAGAAAGTGGACCCCCGCGCCCAGCTTCACCGACTCGAGATTGGTGAATGTCTTCTCCGCCTGCCGAACGGCGGACGGGCTCGCGATGAGGCCGGGCTTGGCGTGCAAGAGCAGCTTGGGGATCTGCGTATCCCGCAGCCAGTCCGCGTAGGTGTCCATCATGCCCGCAACATCCCATGCCGACTCGGCCCGCCCCCGGACGGGCATGGCCGCGGGTCCCATTGGCAGCAGCACGCGCGACCGCGTTTGTGGATCGGAGAGCGGGGCCCGGTACGTCTCGAGTTCCTCCTCGGATAACTCTCGGCGTACGCCGATATCCGGGAGCATCTTTTCGACCATGATGTTCTTGTCGACGATGAACTTCTTCGCGCGTCGTGGGTTCTTCATCATTCGAAACGTCATCTTCATGCGAAGCGGGAGGTGCTTCCACCAGGACTCGGCGTCGAGCATGGCGGCTTCAACAAGCACGATCCCCTTGACCCGGTCGGGATGACGCGAGGCCCAATGCAGCCCCAACACCGAGCCCAGGTCGTTGACGACGAGCGTGACATCCCGAAGATCCATCGCGTCCATGAACGCGTCAAAGTTGGCCTGCTGGCTGCGGGGATCGTAGTTGATCTCGTCCCCCTGGTAGGAGTTCCCATAGCCCAGTAAATCCGGGACGATCACGCGACCGCTTTGGGCCACGCCGCCGACCACATTGCGCCACAGGTAGCCCTGGGTCGGGATGCCGTGCAGCAGCAGAATCGGGTCACCGCTTCCAGCCTCGACGTACTGCATGGAGTGGCCTGCGACCTCCACCGTGTGAGCGATGTGCGGGTAGCCCGGCCACGCGGGCTCGGGCTCGGCGGGCGCGGCCGCGCTCAACAAGAGGGCGAGTGCTGCAGCGATCACGCGAGCACCTCCAGCGCCTCGATGCCATCGGGCAGCTGGCGCCAGACGTGTCGGTCGACAGGGTCGGGTTGGGTTGAGCGCGAAGGGTTCATCGTGCTCCGTGGTTTGCCTCTGTTTTTGATCCCGTACCAGGCTACGATGAGGGAATGATTATCGCACCGAAAGCCATAATCGATGGCCGACGCTAACGGTTCTGGCCTCCGCGATCTCGACGAGTTGCGCACCTTTGTGCAAATCGTCGACTCCGGAAACATGACCGCCGCGGGGCGTGTGCTCGGGCAGACGACCAACGTCGTCAGCCGCAGGCTTGCTCGGCTCGAAGAGCGGCTGGGCGTTCCACTCGCACAGCGAACCACCCGCCGACTGCAGCCGACCGAAGAGGGCCGTCGTCTGTACGTACGGGCGCGGCGGGTTCTCGACGAGATCGCCAGAGCCGAAGCGGAGATCCGCGGTGTCGCTGAAGGGCTGGCCGGAGAGGTCCGGATCAGCCTGCCCACGCTCGTCGCCGAGCAACTCCGGGGTGCGCTCGCGACCTTCCTCGACGAACACCCACAAGTCGACCTCCGTCTGTTTGTCACTGACCGACCCAGCAGTGCGGTGCTCAGAGACATTGCCGAGCAGGGCCTGGACGCAGCGGTGATGGTCGGCCCGATCCCCGCCAGCTCGGTGGTGACCCGTCGGCTCTCGCGCGTCCGCACCTTCTTCGCGGCGTCACGCAAGTACGTCGAAACCCACGGCGCCCCGACAAAGCCCAGCGACCTCTCCGACCATGAATGCCTTTGTTACATCGGCGAGCGGGTGCAGACCGAGTGGGGTGTGTTTGACCGCCACGGTCAGGAGACGGTCGTCCCGGTTCGCGGTCGATTTGCCAGCTCAGACTCACGCGCACTTGCCAGCGCCCTGCTCGACGGGCAGGGGATCGGATTCGCCCTCGCCTCGGGACTCGAGGACAAGCGCCTGCAGCGTGTGCTGGCCAAGCACGAAGGTCCAACGCTCGATGTCCGCCTCGGCTACGCAGCCAGTCGGCGCGGGTCGCAGCGAATCGACGCCCTGGCCGATCTCCTGCGCCCCGCTCTGCAGGGTGTCTAGCAGGCTGGCTACGAGCGAGTCGCGGGATCGATGATCGGGTGGGTCTGCACCGTGTCACCCGTGGCCGGGTCGAGGACGGCCAAGTGCACTTCGTACTGGCCGTAGCCCCCATACTCGGAGTCGTACATCCACAGGTTTACTTCGAGTGCGAGCCAAAGCCTGTCGTCGTGCATCTGGGCCCAGACCACCCGGTAGCCCGGCTTGCCATCGAACTGGACGTTCATGAGATCGCGGGCAGCAACGGTCCACCGAAGCTTGCCCTGCTTGTCGAGCAGGCTGACCATCGCACTGCTCCCCTTCCCGCGGCGATCAACGCTGTAGACAAACACGCCTGCGTCGTCAGGCGCATGCATGGGCTCGGCGGATGCGTCGACCAAGAACTTGGGATCAACGAGATCGAGCTTGGATAGATCGACAAAATGCCCCCCGATATCCGCGGCGTGGCCGCCAACAATTCTCGCGGTGTCCTCGTCGGTCTTGGGGAGCGGGTCGAACTCCATGTCCTTGCCGTGGCGCTCGATCTTGTTGTCGTTATCGATCGTGTAGTAGCGCTGGTCCGCTCCCTTGACCACGATGGCACCGTCGTGGGTGCCGAGCACGTGGTCTCCTGGCGCAAGCATGTCGTGGCCGGCGATCGCCTCCTTGGTTCCGGGAACCACCGCCAGATCGGCAACCCCTCGCATGTGCAGGCCGTCGGCATGGGTGCTGCCCCAGACGCGATCGCCCGTCCGCGCGTAGACTCGGTAGGCGCCTTTGATGCCGTCAGAGGTCCGCACAACGGTTCCGTCGCGGCCAACGACCCGCAACCGGGCGTGGTCGAGGGTGTTGTTGTCGAAGCCGCTACGCTCGACCAACAGCAACTCGCCCGACGCCAATGGCACAACGCGACGCAAAGAGTAGTCCTCGTCCGAACGGCCACCGAATACAACCAGCGCGATGACGCCCACGACGATGAGGGCGCCGAGGACGATAAAGGGCAGCGCGCGCTGCGTTGCGGAGCGGGGCATCGCAGGGGTTAGTGCGGCGGGAGCAAAAAACGTTCCCGACCAGGGGCGGGCTGTCGGGTCCGCGCCATGCCGGTTGCCCCGAAATCCCCGTGGAACGCGGCCGTTTCCCCGTTTTGACGGGCAGGAACTCCCGCTGCGCGTCGCCCTTTCGCCCGCCGTGTGAAATAGTCGACGCGGTGGGGATCCGATTGAACGACAGGGCATGGCTGTGTTCGCTGGCGCTTCTCGCGGTGGCGTGCGGTAGCGGGGACGACGGCGCCGCGGAGCCGGAAACCGGGGCCACGATGGGTACGGGCGCGGACTCGGTCGGGACCGGCATGGGTACGGGCGCCGCCGACAGCGGGAGTGACGACACGCCCGCCACTGGGGATGCGGGTGAAAGCGGCTCGGACGATTCAACCGGGGGTGATCCCCCGCCACCACCTTCGGGCATGCCGGTTGGCATCCCGACGCCGACGTTCGGCTACCTCTACGACACCGACGTCCGCCCGACGATCTACGTCGACAACACCAACCCCAGCTGCGACAACGCGAGCGGCACCGCGCGAGCCCCCCTGTGCGATCTGTTTGCCGGCGGCGCGACAGCGACCTTTGGCGCGGGCGACGTCGTCGCGGTCTCGGGTGGGCCCTACATCATCGACGGCGACAAGACGCTGAACTTTGCGGGTACCGAAGAGTCTCCGGCGATCGTCAAGGGTATCGGCGAGGCGAAGATTCTATTCGATGCCCAAGGCAATCGCGCCGATTTTGAGTACAGCGGTTCATACGGGATCGTCGAGAACATCGAGTTCTTCGACAATACGCGCCACAGCATCGTGTCGGCCTCCGACCATTTGGTGTTCCGGGCGATCGAGATTCACAACCCCAAGGGCGCGTTCATCGATTTCAACCCTGTGGTGGGCGTTGGCGGCCAAGACATTCTCATCTATCAGAGCCAGATCTACGACAACCGCAGAGACAACGACACCGACACACACGGGATCAATGCGGGCAGCGGCTCAGCAAACCTGTGGATCTTGGACAACGAGATCTACAACAACAACGGCGACTCCTTTCAGGGCTGCCACGAGTGCTTCGATGCGCCACCGCATCATGTCTACCTCGGCCGAAACGTCATGCACGAAGACCGCGAGAACGGCGTCGACCTCAAGACCATTCACGACGTCGTGGTCTCCGAGAACCTGATGTACGGCTACGCCGGGAGCGGGACATCCAACGGCGACGCCATGGTGATCGGCAGCAACGGCTACGACGATGCGACGGGTCAGGGCCCGCGCAACGTCTGGGTGCTCAACAACGAGTTTCGCGACAGCGCCACCGGCATCCGCATCGAAGGGGTGCAAGACGCATGGATCATCGGCAACGTGTTTCAGACCCTGACCACCGGCCTGCAGATCGACGACAAGGAGTACCGAGACATCGTCGTGGCCGGCAACGTCATCGACGGGGTCGACGCCGGCATCTACAGCTGGAACGACTCGTGCTCCGCGGACAGCGTGGTCTTGCAAAACAACATCCTGACCAACGTCGGCGGTCACCACGTTGACGTCGCCGACTGCCCAAACCTGACGCTCGATAGCAACTTGATGTGGAACCCGGGCGGGGGGATTTCGGTGCGCGTCGCCGGGCCAGCCCACACGGATGTTGGGTCCGTCAACGCTCAGGATTTCGCAAACGACAACGTCGAAGCGGATCCGGCGTACCTCCCCGACTCGTTGGTCCCGGCCGCAGACTCGCCTGCTGTCGACGCAGGCGTAGACCTCGAGGCGTACGACGTTGCGGTCGAGGACGCCTACGGCGGCGAGGCGCACCGAGACATCCGGGCAATGCCGCGTCCCGCGGGTTCTGCTTCGGACATCGGCGCCTACGAGCAGTAGCGAATCGTCGAACTTGGGGCGGTTGATTCTCCGTCGCGCAAGGCACCGGAGGAAAGGACGAACGGCCCCGTAGGCGTAGTGCCTCCGCACACCAAAACGTTCCCAACAATCGCGAAGTCCGGAAGTGCGAATCTGTCTCCTTTGGCGTTTGCGGCCGCACCGTGCGTGCTAGAACCGGAATATGACAAAGACCGCAGTGCTCGCAATCGTGGGTCTATTGAGCTCAACCATCCTTTGTGCAGCGCCCGTCGCAGCGGCTCCGGCCAAGAAGGCGCGGGCGCTCAAGTCGTGGTGGATGACCGGCCAGCTCCACTTCAGCTCGTCCCAGGGTACGCTGGAGTTTCAGTCCATCCCATGTCCCGCGAGCACGGCCTTTCACATCAAGGCATTGCACGTGGTTCCAACGCACGGCCCCCTGTCGGCGTCGGCGCGCTGGGACGCGACCTTTGGCGTCGGCTCAGGGGGCGGCGCGCTTGGACTCGGCTACCGCGTCGAGGGGATGGGCCACTCTCCGGCTATCTTCGAATTCCCGGCGCCGATCCAGTTCCGGGGTAAGGTCGGCATCTCTTTCCGTAACGCAGCACCCAAGGGCTGGAAGTACTTCACGGTCGCTGTCCTGGGCTCATGCCGCGCCCCTGCGCCGGTCGTCCCGACCAACGAGTCCTAACGTCTCGTCGTGACTATGGCTGCGAGGCATCCGGCGCGCCGCGGGCCAAGACGGCCGCCACCGCTTCGCCGATACGCACGATCTCCTGCTCTCCCAGCGGGCCGGGCTCCGCTGCACGAAAGCCGGTGTAGGCGGCCTCGAGTTGTTTGTCGAAGTCCGAGCCGGGCGCTCGCAGTCGGCGGGCCTCGAGCTGGTACAGTGCGATGAGGCTGAGGCCAGCAGTGTAGGTCGTCGGAAGCAACGGCTGCGCTCGCGCGAGCAGCCGCTCCGCTCGGTCGACATCTCCCGTGCCAAATACGGCCAGAGCACGATGCATCGCGATCGTGCCTTTGAGCGCGTGGGCCTGCGACGGCGTGGACTCGATCAGTTGCCACGCACGCTCGGCATGCTCCAGCGACGCCGCCCACTGCCCGTGTCGACGCGACAGTCCGGCGAGGTTGCCAAATGCGTACACAGCCGAATCACCGTGCCCGCTCTCGATCCAAATCTCTGCGGCGAGCTGAAGAGATGCGCGCGCTTCGTCGCTCCGACCCAGCTGCTCCAACGTGCTTCCGTGGTTGCTCAGAAGCCCCGCAACCAGGCGCCCGCGCGGTCCGTACGCGGCGCGGGCGATCGCCAGTGCCCGGATCTGAAGCTCCATGGCCTCTTCGTGCCGAGACTGGTGGCCAACGATAGCGGCGAGCAGTTGGAGCGTCTGACCCGTGCTCGGGTGGTCGGCCCCAAGCTCGAGTTCTCTGATCTCGCGCGCCTCGTCGGCGAGCGCATGCGCCGAGGTGAGCCGCGCCAGGCGGAACTCCGAGAGCGCCATCTGATGGATCGCGGTGGCCGCCTGCGGGCTGATGCGCCCGAATCGCGAGACCGCGAGATCAAGCGCCCGCTGAGCATGGGGCAGCGCGCGTTCGTACTCGCCCGTCTCGCGCAGCACGGTCGCGCGCGCCATCTCGAGCCGCGTTTCGATCGTGGCGTCGTAGTGTCGCGACAAGAGCTGGTCGAGGCGATCACCCCACGCCATCGTGTCGTCGATCAACCCGATATTGCGGCGCAGCTCCACGAGCCCCAGCGTCGCCTCAACCGTCACCGCATCGTGACCCAGGGGCATCGCGAGCCATGACGCGTCGACGAACTGCCGCTGCGCTTCATCGATATCGTGTTCGGCCGCAAGCGCGATTCCCAGTTGGAGATGCGCCTCGGCCTGCAAAGGCGCGTAGCCGATCGTATCAGCCGCTCGCAACGCCTCGTTGCTTTGCGCCCGGCACGCTTCGAATTTTCCCGCAGCACACGCAGCGCGTGCCACGGAAAGCTCGGCACGGACTCGTGTGACGTCCTCCTCCTGGCCGGAAAGCGGTGGATCAAACGACCAGACCTCGGCATCGCTTTCGCTGCATGGGCCAATCGCGCGCAGTGACCCAACAAGCTCTGATGCGCGGTCGACGACTCCCGGATCGGCGCGCGCGAGCAGACCCACCACACTGTCGTAGTCGCGACGACGCGCGTCGAGACACGCCGCCCGAGCATCATGCACCCGAGCCGAAACCCCATCGCGCAGCCTTGAAGCCTCGCACTGGCTCACGTAGGCGCTGGACCATTGTGTCGCGTAGTCAGAGAGCGCCGCGGTGACGTCCGCGTGGGCCTTCATGGCGTACGACCGCTCACTGGCCTCGAACGAACGTCGGATCGTGTCAGGATCCATGGGGGCCACGAGTTCGTCGCGTTTATCCTCCACGGTTGGGCATGCGGCGGCGCGTGACGGCCTGGCAACCGCGACCGTGGTGATGACCGCGGCCGCCGCCGCTGCGCCGATCCAGAGCCTTGCACGGGGTCGCAACTGCCGCTCAAGGGCATCAAGCAGCAACTGCATCGTTGGCCAACGCGCTTGCGGATCGGCCGCAAGTCCGCGTCGGATAGCTTCACGTGTACGCGCCGAAACCCCCGGGACGTTGAGGGACTCGGGGGACCGCATTGAAATCGCCGCTACGCGAGCCTGGGTCGTCGACGCCTCGCCAAACGGGTGCGCGCCCGAGAGCGCTTCGTGCAGCGCCACGCAGAAGCTGAATTGATCGCTCGCCGCCGTCACGGCCCCCCGGGCAAACTGCTCGGCGGCCATGTAGTGGGGCGTGCCGAGCATGGCCCCCGTCCTGGTGAGTCGGTCCTCCCCGCTGGCGTCTTGCCCCTCGAAGGCGTCCACTCCGAGATTCGGCTCGTCCGACCCGGCGGCAACGAGGCCAAAGTCCATCACACGGACGCGCCCCTGCGCGTCGATCATCACGTTGGCCGGCTTGAAGTCACGGTGCACCAGCTCGGCCGCATGCGCGGCCACGAGACCGCGTCCGGCATCGATAAACACGCGCAGTATCTCGCGAGGGCGGCGGGGCGTTTCGAGCCAGCGCTCGAGCGTGTCGCCGTCCACAAGCTCCATGGCCAGGAACACGTCGTCCTCGTGGCGCCCCACGTCGAACACGGCGACGACGTGGGGGTCCGCGAGTTTTGCAAGGGCTCGCGCCTCGCGGATCAGCCGCTCCTCTCGCCCCGCATCGCGTCGCTGCGAGAGCAAGAGCTTGATGGCAACGCGGCGATCCAAGGCGGGGTCGTACGCGGAGTACACAACGCCCATGGCCCCGGCTCCGAGTTCGTCAATGACGACATAGCGCCCGAGCCGGTCTCCCTGGCACAGCTTGCGCGGCGCGGCCTTCATGCGTCGACCCGCGACCGCAACAGTCTCGACCGCCGCAGTCTCCCCGACTTCGGTCGCGAGCTCGTCCGCACCCGACATTCGGGCAGAGCATATCGCTCACCCTCCCTACGCGCCGAGCGGTTTCCCGAAGAGCGACGGCACCGCCCGCGCGGGTCCGATCAGGGCCACTCGATGGGTCGTCCAGCGATGGCGTCAAGCGTGACGACGCGAAAGCCCTCGCCCGTGCCGACGCGCAGAACGAGGCGCCACAGCGGTACGAACACCGCGGTGACCCGACTGGGCGTGGCAGCGAAGCGCTGCGTAAAGCGTGCCTTGGCCTCCGCAGGCGTCTTCTTGTTGATCCAATCCTCGTCGACCAACGCCAGCTGCCCTGGACCCACCTCTTCGAAGGTCACGGCGCCGTCGAGGTCTTCGACGGCGCTCGCGTGCTCGCCTGCCTCGCTGACGAAGCGGATCCCCTTGTCGTGGGTGTACACAAGCACGTCGAGACTCTGAGGGTGCAAGTAGACGCTGCCCATACGCAGGTCATGCGCCTCACCGAACACTCGCTGCAGCAGGGGTCGGGGAACCTTCTCCTCGAAGTCCAGGCGGTACACGAGTCGATGGACGGGCTCGACACCGCCGATCGATTCATCCTGCCCAAAGACTCCCAGCAGTCGCGAGCGCAACAAAGCACGCCCTTTGGTCCAAGCGCTAGGCTCGTCGATCATCGCTCGTGCTGCAGTCACTTGTCGCGGCATCCCCAGATCAGGGCGCCCGCCGGAACCTACGGCCCAATACAGCTTCTTGCTGCCCTCGGGGTACATGCGGGCCATACCCAGCTCGATCATCTCCCCCATGATCGTGCGCGCCTTCTTCTGGCCCACACCCGCTCGACCGGCAAAGTCGGTCAGCGTCATCGACTTCTTCTGGGAGAGCGCACGGTCGAACGCGGCGAGCGCCTCCCGCCGCTCCTGCACAGGGTCGACCGGCGGTGGCTCCGGCGGAGCCACAGGCGACTCCATCGGGGGCACAGGCGACGGCATCGGGGTCGTCGCCACTGGAGGGCGTGGGGGCTGCACGGGCGCGGCCGGCGGCGCGGGGTACTGAGCGGGTGGAGCTGGCACCGGTGCTGGAGGGTGCGGAGGCACGTACGTCGGGGGCGCATACGGCAAGGTGGATGTCCCCTGTGGTGGCACGGGCGGCGGCGGTGCTGCTGCTGCTGCTGCTGCTGAGGAATAGACCTCGGGCATGACCCCCGCTCCCACAGGCGCGGCCGGCTCCGGCACGACCGCCGCTGGTGCGATCTCGGTCATTCCAGATCGAACGGGCATCGGCGCGGGCCGGCGTTCGCGACCCGGCCCGTGCGGAGGCGGGGGTACTGGGCTGCCAAGAATCGTCGAGGTCGAGGGGCCGGGTGCGCTCCCAGGCTTGTTGAGAGCCTCAACAGAGACCGCGGCTGTCACCCGCTCAGGCGTCGGCGTACTGATCTCTTCCGCATCATCGGCGGACTCCCGGACCGACGCGGGCCCCGAGGGGTCGTCGCCGCCATTGTCGGGCTCATCGTCGACGCCACTGTCGGGCTCATCGTCAGCACCATTGTCGGCTTCGTCCCGCGCCTCGTCCTCATCGGCGAGTTCGGCGGGGCTGCCCGGATCCGGTGTGGTCGCCTCGGCACCTCGAACCAAGTGGGCGAAGCGTTCCCTCCATCGCTCGTCCGTCATCGAATTGATGCGGCCCTCGTCGAGGGTCTCGTGGGGAGTCAGCAACCAGCGAACTTGGAGCTCCTGCGGCGTGGGCCAGTGATCGGGAGAGATCAGCACAAACTGCCCCGGGCCCAGCGCTGGCAGCTCGCCCATCACGCGGTCGGACTCGGTCGGCAAGATCGACTTGATCGTCGGCTCGACCTTCTTGAGATCCTGACGTGTGGTCAGCCGACCCAGCGCCCACGTGCCGAACTGAGCCATGGATTTGTAGTCGACGTCGCCCGGGTTCTGGGTGGCCATCAGGCAGCACACCCCATACTTGCGCGCTTGCTTGAACAGCAGCTGAAGGCCTGGCTTGGCGGCGGGCTTGCGCACGGGCGGCACGAAGGGCGCGACTTCGTCGATGTAGAAGAGTGCCTGCGGGTCCGGGTCTGGATTGCGGAGCATCCACGCGTACAGCTGGTCCACCAAAGTGGCGACGAAGAAATCTTTGTCGTCCTGGCCGTGCAGCGAGTTGAGGTAGATGACCGAGACCCGGGTCTTGCCCGGCACCGCGTGGGCTCCGCGCCCGAGCAGGAGGTCGATATCGATCGGCGCCCCCTGATGGAACAACATGCGGCGAGCGCCGACATCGAGTCGAGCGAGGCGCTGGCGAGCCGTCTTGATTTTGCGCAGGTCCAGATATCGCGAGAGGACCTTCTGCTGTGCCGGAGGCACGTCGTGCAGGTAGTCGGTGAGCGCCGCGAGGCCTTGCCCCGCCTTGCCCTGCTCCACGAGCTGCTGGAGGCAGTGGTCGAGCACTGCCGTCAGTCCGGTTCCGTCGTCCGAGTCGGGGTCGTAGCCCAACAAACCGGTGAGGATGGATGCCGTACGAGAGATCGCGTGGGTCCGCTCGGTGGGTCCCATGCCCTCGGTCACAAGGTTGACCGGATCCGCGCTCAACCCGATTCCTGCAGTCGACGCAGGGGTAAAGACCACCACGTCCGCCTTCTCGGCAAACGCCTCCGCGAGCGCAGGGTCGACTCCGCGCTCGGCAAGGATCTCAGGGTCGGTCGCATTCAAGGCCAGCGAGCACAAGTCGCCCTGCGGGTCGATGCACAACGCGGGCAGCCCATGTCGGACAACCTCTTCGACAAGGACTTTGCACAGGACCGTCTTACCCGAGCCGCTCGAGCCCAGTGCCATGACGTGGCGCAGCAGAGCTGGCAGGGGAAGGTCGATCGGGGCGTCGTCGCGGCGGCTTCGCCCCAGCGACAGCATCGCATCGGTCATTGGCAGCGAGGCTACACGAACGCGACACCGAAAGGGAGCGCGTGCGCTGCGACGTCTTGGCCGGGCAGACCGAGACGCTACGCTGCCTTCGAACCATTTGTCGCGGTCACGATCGCGCGAAGTCGGGGACCCAACGCACCCCTCGTGTTAGTTTCGAGGCATGGACGAATGGGTACGGCTCGTGTACTTCAGCCGATCCGCGGCGCAGTTCGACGTCCATGGGGTACTTCGCATCGTCGACACCGCGCGTACGAACAATGCCCGCTCTGACATCACGGGCGCGCTGTTGTTTTCGCACGACCATTTCTTGCAGGTACTCGAGGGCGACCCTGTCGTGGTCAACGCGCTGTATCGCAAGATTGTGCTCGACGAGCGTCACACCGACCCCGTCCTGCTCGACTACCGCCCCATCGCCAACCGCTGCTTCGGCAAGTGGAGCATGGCCTTCTGCTCCCAAGAACAGGCGACCCGCGAAGTTCTCCGTCAGTTCTGCGGAGCCGACACACTGCGGCCCGCGTTGCTGAGCGGAGACGACGCGGTCGCGCTGCTGCAAGCGGTGACGTCACACGCCGACGACCGTGCCCACGACGCGGGCTCCTAAGCCACGGCTACTCGACCTCGACGGCTCGCCGTGCATAGGCTCCGTCGACTCGCTCGCGGACGGGGTAGACGCGCTCACGAAAGGAAGTCGAGAGCACCATCCACACCAGGAGCGAGGGTAGATCGGCACAGAGCCTGTTGCCCCCGTCGCCGCCCACGCGCACCTTGGGCTCCGCGACCAATTCCGGCATGTATGTTGAGTTCTGATTGATGAAGAGACCGAGCCCGTTGCCCCCACACAACTCCGGCATCTGCTCCTGTCTTATGTCGTCGGGGTAGGACCCCAACGGCACCTCATCGCCCCATCGAAACAGCGACCGCCGACCGCCGCCACAGCAGTACTCCCACTCATCGGCCGTCAACAGACGATAGCCGCTTGCGCCAAGCGAAGCGATCAACTCGCTGTGGCTCGTTTTCACGCGTTCGTCTACCTCGAACTGGCTCGGGTCGGGTCCAGTTCGAACCCGCAGTTGGCCCATGCGATCACCGAACGAGTTGCTGCGGTAGACCCCGTTGGGTTCCAGCGCCCGGCCGCCGACCCAGGTGTCAGCCGCCGGGTCTCCATCGGGCAACCACCTCCAGCCTTGCTGTCGCTTCCGACATTCGACGACGAGCGCGGGAACCTCCGCTTCTCGCAGCGGGCTCGACACCCACTCGAGATACTCGAGCAGGGTCTTCTTTTCGTACAGCTCGACCGAATCCCGAATCGCGGGCCAAACCTTGACCATGGCCGGAGGCGGAACGAACGATGCGGCCGAGAACCCCACCTTCGCCCGGTTGCCCGGCACGAGCACGGCCTCCGCGCCGCCCGGAAACTCAAATAGCGCGACGCCGCTGGCCAGGAACGAAACGAACGAAGACCCCTTGGGGAGCTGCGAGGCCACGCGCTCAACGCAGGCTGCGCGTTCAGCCTCCGTTGAAGTTGTCCACCATGCTTGGGTGATCGGTGTCGTCTGAGCCATCGAACGCCAACTTGCACTGAGGAATCTAACTCAGAGCCACGTCAAACGCAGTGGGTTCTCGAACCGATGTCGTGAGTCGGCTACGGCGTTTCGGCCGGGTCCGGCTTCGGACATCGTTCGCGCGGCCGGCCAAAAACATCCGGCTGCGCTGCGAGGACTGGGGAGTCTTGCAACTGCTCCTCCCGCGTTCGGGGCGGCGGGCGCTGGACAACCACGTCCGTGAAGCGACAGCCGGATCCAGTGTCATCGCAGTCCAGACTTCGCAGGATGCCGATAGCGTCGACGACGGCGCCAATGGGCACGGGCCCGTCGGCCCAGACCGATGCCCGAGTCGACCCTGACTTGGGGCGAAGCAGCTTGTCGGCGCGCGCTTGCAGTACAGCCTGGTCCCAGCGCGCGGGCTCACACATCCACGCCTGCGCGTCGGCGGTTGGGATCGTCTCGGGCTTGTCGCCTTTTCGCCACCCGCGGCGGTACAGCGCATAACCCGTTTCGGTCACCACAACTCTCGGCGCGTCACGCTCTTCGGCGTCGGGCGGATCGCCAAGCCTGCCCTCACCGTGCAACGGGAACGATAGGGTCGTC
>Ga0316189_10000986_pt1 | contig 28287 bp, 22 predicted proteins | sample LowCovwburrow_MG_FD_204930 | JGI IMG/M metagenome (GOLD analysis project Ga0316189, IMG submission 204930) | Coastal sediment microbial communities from Maine, United States - Lowes Cove worm burrow | ecosystem: Environmental > Aquatic > Marine > Coastal > Sediment | place: USA: Maine...
CCTCCGGAGGAAGCAACAGAATTTATTGCTGCCATGAACGCCGTCGATATTGATTGCATTTTTCTGCTGGCACCGACCAGTGATGAATCCCGCATGCGCAAGATAAGCGAAGTCGCCAGCGGCTTTATTTACTATGTGTCATTCAAGGGTGTAACCGGCGCGAACCGCCTTGATGTGTCTGCTGTTTCCAGCGAACTCAAGGAGTTGCGAAAATATACCGATTTACCGGTGGGAGTCGGATTTGGCATTCGCGATGCTGAATCAGCTGCCCAGGTTGCCGGCGTCGCCGATGCGGTGATTGTTGGCAGTGTTCTGGTCAGCCAGCTGGCAGCATTTGCAGACCAGCCAGGGCAAATTGCGCCTGCACTGGCGGCAACAGTGGCAGAGTTGCGCTCAGCCATTGATCAAGCGAACTGACGACAGGGTTTCTGTCGCAACAGTTGAACAGGTACAATCAATAATATGAGCTGGTTTAGCAAACTTGTCCCCTCCAAAATTCGCACCGTCGGCGGTAACAAGGGTACCGTGCCCGAGGGATTGTGGATCAAATGCGACAGCTGCACGGCGGTACTGTACCGCTCCGAGCTGGAGAGAAATTTTGACGTATGTCCAAAGTGCAGTCACCACATGCGCATCGGTGCACGTCTGCGCTTGCAGATGTTTCTTGATGATGGCTCGCAAAAAGAGCTAGATGCGGGTCTCGAACCTGTTGATGTCCTCAAGTTCAAAGACAGCAAGAAATACCGGGATCGCCTGAATGCTGCACAAAAAGCAACCGGAGAGAAGGATGCCCTGGTTTCCATGCAAGGCACTTTACAGGGTCTGCCGGTTGTCGCAATGGCCTTCGAATTCAGGTTTATGGGTGGCTCTATGGGCGCAGTCGTCGGCGAGCGTTTTGTCAGGGCGGCCGAACTTTGCCTGAAAAAAAGGTGGCCGTTGATCTGTTTTTCAGCCAGTGGTGGTGCGCGTATGCAGGAAGCGCTGTTCTCCCTGATGCAAATGGCCAAGACCAGTGCTGCACTGGCAAAGCTGTCAGACGCGGGTATACCCTACGTTTCTGTTCTAACCGATCCGACAATGGGTGGTGTCTCCGCCAGCTTCGCCATGCTCGGAGACCTGAATATTGCCGAGCCACGGGCGCTGATCGGATTTGCCGGCCCGCGAGTCATTGAGCAAACGGTACGTGAAACACTACCCGAAGGTTTTCAACGCAGCGAATTCCTGCTGGAACACGGCGCCATTGACATGATCGTTGACCGGCGTGAGATGAGTGAAAAAATTGGCAGCCTGCTTGCCATGCTGACGGATCAACCATCAACGGCTGCAGCAGCTGATAGTTGAGCTTTTACCGGCGCGCCGATTGTCTACCGGTTGACGTTCCAACCTGATCATTTAATGGCTGACCCGGCCGGTTCTTTTCATGCCGCGTTTTAATACACTCGCTGACTGGCTCGCATGGCAGGAGAGCCTGCACCCGCACAAAATCGACCTGGGGCTGGAGCGTGTTGCCGCTGTTGCAGAACGGCTGCAGCTGTTGCATCCGGCTTTTACTGTCGTCACTGTCGCCGGCACGAATGGTAAAGGTTCCAGTGTTGCCATGCTGGAGGCTGTGCTGCGAGCTGCCGGTTATCAAACCGGTACCTATACCTCTCCACATTTGCTGCGTTATAACGAACGCATACGTATAAATGGACTGGAAATTGATGATGCCTCCCTGTGTTCGGCATTTGACGCGGTTGATACTGCGCGTGGTACTGTCAGCTTGTCGTATTTTGAATTTGGAACGCTGGCTGCTCTGCTGCTGTTCAGGCAGCAGTCACCGGAGATTGTTATTCTGGAGGTTGGTCTGGGCGGGCGTCTTGATGCCGTGAATGTGGTGGACAGCGATGTTGCACTGATTACCTCTATCGACATTGACCACTGTGCCTGGCTGGGGAACGACCGCGAATCAATCGGACGCGAGAAGGCCGGTATATTACGCGCTGCACACCCGGCCATATGCTCGGACGCCAAGGCACCCGAGAGTATTGAAAACCGGGCGCGTGAGCTGGGTGCGAGCTGGTATTGCCTCGGTGCTGAATATCACTATCAGGTTGGCGTGGGCAAATGGAGCTGGCAGGGCGTAACCCGTGCGTTTGAGAACTTGCCGTTGCCCGCGCTGGTCGGCCAGCACCAGCTTGATAATGCAGCCGGTGTGCTGATGGTGCTGGAGATGCTCTCTGCCAGGCACCCGGTAAGCCGTGAGGCCATTGAGCTGGGGTTGCAGACAGTACGGCTGGACGGGCGTTTCCAGCTATTCAGAGGAGCCGTCGAGCTGGTTGTAGATGTTGCGCATAATGCCGCCAGCGCCAGGCGTCTGTCCGGGATTCTGCGGGAGAACGAGGTGAGTGGTTCAACCAGCCTGGTACTGGGGATGCTGGATGACAAGGATATTCAGCAGTTCACCCGGGCACTCAGGGCTATCGTCGACGCCTGGTATCTGACCACGCCTGACAGCGACCGAGGCCTGTCGTCTGCCAGCCTGCTAGCCGGAATGTGTGGCTTGCCGACTGGCAGCAAGGTGCGTTGTTTCCCGGATACGGCATCAGCCTTGCGACAGGCTAAATCTGATGCCTCTGCAGGTGACAGGATCGTCGTCACGGGTTCATTTGTGACTGTGGCAGAGGCCTTGGCAAGTCATGTATAGTCTGGTGCATCGGTGAAAAACGGTTTCGGGCTGGGATTCCGGATTTAACATGGAGCAGACATTGAAACAAAGACTGATCGGCGCGGTTGTGCTTGTCTCACTGGCGGTTATTTTTATACCCATCATTCTTGAAGGTCCTGATGATGAGTGGACACCACGCAGCCATAGCCTGCCAGACAAGCCGCAACTGGATTACCGTGCTGATATGGATCTGGTGCTACCGCCAGCTGCGCAAGAAGACCAACAACCGCCCGCAGCAGAAGCAGCGATTTCACCTGCAAGCACCGAGCAAGCAGTTGTTGAGCCGGCCAGGCCAGTTGCCGTGCCACCCGTTCCTGTCACAAAACCGGCCAGGATTGATGAAACGACGAAGCCGGCGGTAAAACCACCGGCTAGCCCTGTTTCAAAGACGCCCAGGGGCTGGTTTGTCCAGGTGGGCAGTTTCGGGCAGGAGATGAACGCAAAGGGTTTACAGGATCGTCTGGCAGCAGACGGCTACAAGGTGTTACTGCTGGAAATCGAGATTGGTAAAAAGCATGCCTACCGGGTTCTGGTGGGGCCGTCAGCTTCGCGTGCTGCGGCTGAGAAACTGGCTGCCAGTCTTAAATCCGGGCAACAGCTGAAGGGGATGGTTGTCGAATATCCCGGCTAGTTGTCTGAGACAGCGGTATAAAACTTCATGGCAGTGCCCGTCATATCTGGTAAAATGAAAACTTCTGAAAACCACGCTTTTAAAACCAACATGCTGAACTGGACATGTAAGAGGTAGCTATGGCAATTGCCTGGATTGATGTAGTGATAATTTCACTGATTGCTTTATCTGCAATTCTAAGTCTGTTTCGAGGCTTTGTGAAAGAGGCCCTGGCGCTGTTCAGCTGGCTGGTAGCCCTGTGGGTGGCAATGGCTTTTTACGAAGAACTTGCAACCGTGCTGTCTCAGTGGATTGCAGTGCCGTCTGCACAAAAGGTCACAGCGTTTGCTATCCTGTTTATCTGTGTGTTGCTACTTGGCGCCCTGGTTAACTACCTGGCTGGCAAGCTGGTAGACAAGACCGGCCTGACAGCTACAGATAAAATGCTCGGGGTGGTTTTTGGTGTGGCACGTGGTGCCGTTATTGTAGCAATCCTGGTCATGCTTGCCGGATTAACACCTTTGCCGCAGGATCCCTGGTGGCAGGACTCACAGTTCCTCGGATATTTTGAAGACCTTGCTGTCTGGATGCGGAATTTCCTGCCTGCTGAAATAGCCAACAATATCACCTACACCTGACACCCGGGAACAATATATGTGTGGCATTATTGGTATGGTTGCACACAGCGCCGTAAACCAGGCAATTTATGATGGTCTGACCGTGCTGCAACATCGCGGTCAGGATGCGGCCGGTATTATCACCTGTGAGGGTGGACGTTTGCACCTGCGCAAGAATAACGGGCTGGTGCGTGATGTCTTTCATACGCGCCATATGCTGCGACTCTACGGCAATATGGGCATCGGTCATGTGCGCTATCCGACCGCCGGTTGTGAAAGTTCTGCTGAAGCACAACCCTTCTATGTAAATTCTCCGTATGGCATTAGCCTTGCGCACAATGGCAATCTGACGAATTCAAACAAATTGAAAAAGGAACTGTTTCAGGAGGACCTGCGGCAAATCAACACCGATTCTGACTCGGAAATTCTATTGAATGTGTTTGCCCACGAATTACAGCGTCAGGGCAAACTGAAGATGGATGTTGAGGACGTCTTCAAGGCTGTTGCCAGTGTGCATAAACGTTGCCGGGGTGCTTATGCAGCCGTTGCCATGATTACCGGTTACGGTGTCGTAGCGTTCAGGGATCCTTTCGGTATTCGTCCACTTGTTTTTGGCAAGCAGGAGTCACCGCAAGGCACTAACTACATGATGGCTTCGGAAAGTGTCGCTCTCGACGGCCTGGGTTATGAGCTGATTCGTGATGTGGCACCGGGTGAGGCTGTATTCATTACAATCGACGGGCAGTTGCACACCCAGCAGTGTGCCGAAAACCCGTCTGTAAAGCCGTGTATTTTTGAATACGTTTACCTGGCACGTCCCGATTCTATAATTGACGATGTGTCGGTTTACAAGGCTCGTTTGCGTATGGGCGAGAAACTTGCTGACAAAATCAGCCGTGTTTGGCCGGACCATGATATTGATGTGGTGATCCCTATACCGGATACCAGCCGTACATCTGCACTGCAACTGGCATTCAACCTTGGACTGAAGTACCGGGAAGGATTTATCAAGAACCGTTATATTGGCCGGACGTTTATTATGCCGGGGCAACAACAGCGAAAAAAATCAGTTCGTCAAAAGCTGAATGCCATTGATCTTGAGTTCAACGGAAAAAATGTCCTGTTGGTTGATGATTCAATCGTACGTGGCACAACCTCGTCACAGATTATCGAAATGGCAAGGGAAGCGGGTGCGAAAAAGGTGTACTTTGCCTCTGCCGCACCACCCGTACGATATCCAAATGTCTATGGTATCGACATGCCCAACAGTGATGAATTAATTGCTCATGGTCGTACAGATGAAGAGATATGCAAGGAGATCGGGGCTGACTGGTTACTGTTTCAGGATCTGGAAGATTTGGTAGAAGCTGTCAGAAAGGGGCGGCCTGGTATTGATGGATTTGACGACTCGGTTTTCACGGGCAATTACATCACGGGCGATATTGATCAAAATTACCTGAATATGCTGCAGTCCTCGCGCAGCGATGCAGCCAAGGACGAACGCAGGAAGAACGATGACGAAGTTATCGATATGTATAATTCTGCCTGATACTGAACGGATCACTGCATTGACAGGCGATTACGCCTGATTTAGTCTCGTGATTAAGCGCCGATTTGACTTCAGCTTGCGGGCGCCTGATAAATACAGCTAAAGCGACGGCACCTGCCCGCGTTTTTCTGATGGCGGGTTTTTTTATGCCCGGGAAAGAGTTAGCTACAAGGTAATTGCCGGTGAGGCAGGAGAGCCAGGTCATGCCAGACTATGATGAATTCGATTTTGATACACGAGCGGTACGGGCAGGTTACCTGCGCACAGCTGAAGGGGAACATTCGGAAGCGATATTTCCAACCTCCAGTTATGTGTTTGACAGTGCCGCCTCCGCAGCTGCACGTTTTTCCGGCGATCAACCGGGAAACATCTATTCCCGTTTTACCAACCCGACGGTAAGAACGTTCGAACGACGCCTTGCCTCACTTGAAGGCGGTGAAAGCTGTGTTGCAACCTCATCCGGCATGGCCGCCATTCTTGCGACTTGCGCAGCCTTGCTGAAAAGCGGCGATCATATCGTTTCTTCGCAAAGCATATTCGGAACGACGACAGTGTTATTCAGCAACTACCTGGCTCGTTTTGGTATTGAAACCACGTTCGTTCCGCTAACTGATAACGCTGCGTGGCAAGCAGCTGTGCGTCCCGAGACACGCTTGTTTTTCCTGGAAACGCCATCCAATCCACTGACAGAAATTGCCGATATACAGTTGCTGGCCGAATTGGCGAAAAGCAATAACTGCCTGCTGGTGGTGGATAACTGTTTTTGCACACCCGCATTACAACAGCCATTGTCTCTGGGTGCCGATATTGTGATTCATTCGGCGACAAAATATCTTGATGGTCAGGGTCGTTGTGTCGGTGGTGCGGTTGTTGGCAACAGTGATCTCGTCGCTAAGGAAGTATACGGGTTTTTGCGTACTGCCGGTCCAACCATGAGTCCGTTTAATGCGTGGGTTTTTCTCAAGGGTCTGGAAACACTGTCTTTGCGCATGCAGGCACACTGCAGCAGTGCCCTGGCACTGGCGCAGTGGCTGGAACGACAGCCCGCCGTATCGCGTGTCAATTTTCCGGGTCTGCAATCACATCCACAACATGAACTGGCGAGCAGACAACAAACCGGCTATGGCGGCATCGTTTCCTTTGAGCTGAAAGGCGGGCAGCCACAGGCATGGCGTTTTATCGATGCCTTGCGCGTGTTTTCCATTACCGCCAACCTGGGTGATGCAAAGAGCACAGTGACACACCCGGCGACAACGACACATGGTCGTTTGACACCGGAACAGCGTCAGGCATCCTGTATATCCGATGGTCTGATTCGATTGGCCGTGGGCCTGGAGTCCGTGCAGGACTTGCAGTCAGATCTGGCGCGGGGTCTGGCTGCCCTGCGCGTAACCAGCAGTGCACATTAAGGGTTTCATCGACATGCGAATGATCAAGTATTTCCTGATAAGCTCGGTTTTTCTTGTCTGCGCCTGTGACAGGCAATCACAACAGCCTGAAGCTGTTACACAGGAAAATGTGACACAGGTAAGCATGCTTTCCTACCAGGAGCAGGAGGCGGGCACCGACCTTTACCCGGTCAGAGTGCTTGTCAGTCCAGACTTTCTAAGACTTGATGATGGATATGCGGAAAGTGATTATGTCCTGCTGGATCGACAGGAAAAGACGATTTTCAGTGTCAGTCATGAGGATCAAAGCGTCATGGTGATTGAAAATGAACCAAATGATGCAAACCTTCCTGCGGATTTAAAGCTGACTGTTATTCGTAACATGGACAGGGAGGCGCCGGAAATTGCCGGAAATCAACCTGAGCATCTGCAATATTTTGCCAACGGTGAGATCTGCTTTCAGTCAGTTAGTGTGTCCGGCGTGATGGAATCTGCTGTTTCCGCTATGGTTGAGTACGCAGAATTACTGGCAGACAGGCAGTTGAATAACATGCAATTTGTTCCGCTGAACATGCAAACCCCCTGTTTTCTGTCGCGTTATGCGTATGCACCGGCGCGGCAATTTCAGTATGGCTTGCCTCTGCAGGAGTGGGATAGCAGCGGCTACACAAGATCACTTGTCGATTTCAGTGACGACGAGGTGATGCCGCTGACGTTGTTCAAACTGCCGGAGGGCTATCAACGCTTCAGTCCGGGAGGGTAGGCCTACCAGCCCCAGCCCCTGCCGCGCCCCCATCCCCAGCCACCGCTGCCACCATAACCACCACCGCTGTCTTCTCCTGCCTTGTTTGCATCCGGATCCATCTGCAAGTTGCGGGTGTGATTGTATGCAAAAGTTCCAACGCCGATGACTTCACTATCCTTGCCAAGCACCTCGACTGTCCAGAAACCGGTCCAGTCAGGTTCAATTTTGTTGCTTGACCATGTTGTGAAAGGATCCTCTGTAACAGGAATATCTGCATTGGAAATGACGCGGCCTGCATATTTCCAGCGGTGTGTGACAGTTTGCCCCTTGAGTCCTTCCAGTACCGTGTAAAAATATACCGTGTCGACGGTGTTCTCAAAGGCCTTCAGATCATCCGCAGGTTTGCCATCGACGATGGCCGTGGTAAAGGCCTTGTCTGTAATGCTTCCGGAAGGCGGCTGGTTCTTTTCGACGTATTCTTCCACGGCCTCTGTGCGAACGGCCTCTACAGCAAACGTGGCCGTTGCCAGTATTGAAATAATGCCTGCAGCGCACAGTGTTGTTGTTTTTCGGTACTTAGTAGTATGCATAATATAGTCCCTGTATTTCTTCTGTATACAACATACAGCAGGCTGCTGCAACTACCAGCTGCACTGATACCGGCTACAGATCAAGCGTTTCAAGCAGGCATCCGCTTGCGGAACATTCCAGTACGCTTCCCTGATCATACCAGTCTCCCAGCACAATTCTTTGTGCCGGTTTGCCTGCAAGCATCAGGTCATGAACAGCCGGTCGATGCGTGTGTCCATGTATCAGTCGGCATACTTCGTAACGGGACATCACATCCCTGACAGCCTGATCGTTAACATCCATTATCGATTCAGGCTTGCCGCCGGTCTGTTCACGGCTTTTGCTGCGCATGTCACTGGCTATCAGCTGACGTTCTTCCAGTGATTTTGAAAGCAGCTCCCGCTGCCATTGCGGGTTGCGAACCATCTTCCGAAAAGACATATAGCCGGCGTCATCGGTGCACAACATGTCGCCATGCATTAGCAGGGTTGCTGTACCGTAGAGATCAATCAATGCAGGGTCGTCGAGGAGGGTGCAATTGCTGGCTTCAGCAAATTGCCCACCCAGCAGAAAGTCCCTGTTTCCGTGCATGATAAAAACCGGCGTACCTGCACTGGCACAGTCATTCAGACCTTTGCAAACCGCCTGGTTCATCGGGCTGTGATCATCATCACCAATCCACGCTTCAAACAGGTCGCCCAGAATATAAAGAGCATCAGCGTTGCGTGCGCGGCTGCCAAGCAATTCCAGAAACAGCTCGGTAACAGCCGGGCGCTCCGGATCCAGATGAAGATCTGAAATAAACAGAGTGCCCGGCATGCCAAGGGAAACGCGGTTGCGTTATTCCTCTATGGTAACCTTTTCTATGATGACATCAGAGACCGGCACATCCTGGTGACCACCCTTGTTGGATGTCGATACGTTTTCTATGGATTCAACTACATCCATACCACCCGTTACCTTTCCGAAAACCGCGTATCCCCAGCCCTGTGGAGTAGGTGAGGTGTGATTCAGAAAGTCGTTGTCTTTTGCATTGATAAAGAATTGCGAGGTAGCGGAGTCCGGCACATTGGTTCGAGCCATGGCAACAGTGCCCTTGTCATTCTTGAGGCCGTTTGCTGCCTCGTTCTTGATCGGGGGGTTGGTATCTTTTTGTTGCATGCTGGTATCAAAACCACCGCCCTGGATCATAAATCCGGGGATAACGCGATGGAAAATCGTACCGTCATAGTGCCCGGATTTGGCATAAGTAATGAAATTTTCGACTGAAACGGGTGCTTTACTTCGGTCGAGTTCAAGAGTAATTACCCCTTTGTTCGTCTCCATGGTGACTGTAACCATGTCTGCTCCTTGGTTGCTGGTTGAGTTGTTCTGGGTAAGTCCGGTTGCGGGCGCAACAGCGACGGTTATGGCCATTACAAGGCCGGCAATCAGTTTCATGTGAACTCCCGTGTAATATCAGATCGCCAATGATATAAGCTCTGGCGCTGTTTACAAGCCCCGCAGCAGGCTCCCTGTATTATCTGCCCGCAATGGCTTTCAGTTGCCGGGTTTTGGCACTATTATCTGCCGCATAATTTAATTGCAGGGCAAAATCCGCAGATGCTCAAAATCTACAACACGCTGACCAATCAGAAAGATACCTTTACCCCGATCGAGCCAGGGAAAGTACGAATGTATGTATGTGGTATGACCGTGTACGACTATTGCCATCTTGGCCACGCACGCGTCATGGTGGTATTTGATATTGTTGTTCGCTATTTGCGAGCACTGGGCTATGACGTTACCTATGTGCGAAATATTACAGATGTTGATGACAAAATAATAAAACGCGCTATTGAAAATGGTGAGGATATTGACGTGCTGACGACAAGATTCATCCACATCATGAATGAAGACGCGGCCGCACTCGGTGTTATTCCACCCGATATTGAACCACGAGCAACGTCCTCAATGGATGACATTATCAACATGATCGAGACCCTGATTATGAAAGGCTATGCCTACCAGGGGAATAATGGAGATATCTATTATGACGTTAGCCGTTTTGAGAGCTACGGAGCGCTTTCCGGTAAACAACTTGAAGATTTGCAGGCTGGTGCACGCGTAGCTGTTGATGAGTCAAAGGATGACCCGATGGATTTCGTACTCTGGAAATCTGTAAAGCCGGAAGAACCAAGCTGGCCATCACCCTGGGGGAACGGCCGCCCTGGCTGGCACATTGAATGCTCTGCGATGTCGACCCGGTGTCTGGGTGCACATTTTGACATTCATGGTGGCGGCATGGATCTCAAGTTTCCTCACCATGAAAATGAAATCGCCCAGGCAGAGGCGGCTACCGGCGAGCATTTTGTGAACTACTGGATGCATAACGGTTTTGTTCGGGTAGAAGATGAGAAGATGTCCAAATCGCTGGACAACTTTTTTACCGTCAGGGAAATACTTAAAAAGTATCGGGCTGAAGAAATTCGTTACTTTATTCTTGCCAGTCAGTATCGCAGCCCACTGAACTATTCCCGGGAAAATCTGGATAACAGCAAGGCAGCGCTGACACGTCTCTATACGGCATTGCGCGGCATTACGCTTTCAGAGGCAGATGATTCGTTGTGCAAGCCTTACAAAATTGCCTTCCACAAGGCTATGGATGACGATTTTAATTCGCCGGAAGCCATCGCTGTGCTGTTTGAAATTGCCAGGGAAATCAACAAATGTCGTGATACTGATCATGCCAGGTCGGCGGCGCTTGCGACCTGTATGAACAGCCTCGGTGCAGTCCTGGGCCTGGTACAGGATGACCCGGAAAGCTATCTGACAACATCGGTTTCAGGGGGAGATGCTGCCGAGGGGCTGGTTTCCGCCGAGGCAGTGGAAGATTTGATTGCACGCAGAATCAAGGCGCGCGCAGACAAGGACTGGGCTGAAGCAGACAGAATCCGCAATGAACTCGATGCAGCCGGTATTATACTCGAGGATGGTGCTGCCGGTACCAGTTGGCGTCGCAGTTAACTGTGTAATACCTCAGCCGCAAACAGGGTGTTTTCCAGAAGTGTGGCTACCGTCATCGGACCAACCCCGCCAGGTACCGGAGTAATCCACGCAGCGCGTTCACGGGCGCTGTCGAATTCAATATCCCCGGCCAGGCTGCCATCTTCAAGACGATTGATGCCAACGTCAATGACAGTCGCTCCCGGCTTGACCCAGCTGCCGCAAACCACACCGGGTTTTCCTACAGCTACAACCAGGATATCTGCCTGCGCAACATGCCAGTGCAGGTTTTCAGTAAAGCGGTGACACGTTGTTACCGTGCAGCCGGCAAGTAACAGCTCCAGTCCCATGGGTCGGCCGACAATATTTGAAGCACCAACAATGACCGCCTGGCGTCCATAAAAAGGTTCCTTGGTGTGCTCAAGCAAGGTGATCACACCACGTGGTGTACAGGAACGTAAGGAAGGACGCCGCAAGGCAAGTCGTCCAATATTGTAGGGATGGAAACCATCAACATCCTTGTCAGGTTTTATCTGTTCGGTCACCTTGTCCGCATCGATATGAGCAGGTAACGGGAACTGCACCAGAATACCGTCTATGCTGTCGTTGTTGTTCAACTCGTCTATCAGGGCAAGCAAATCTGCCTCGGTGGTATCATCCGGCAGCTTGTAGGAACTTGATAGCAGGCCGGATTCGTCGCAGGCTGCGCATTTATTTCGGACATAAATTTCAGAGGCAGGGTCCACACCTACCAGTACCACGGCCAGTCCCGGTATGCGTAGTCCGTTTTTCCGGCGGGCATCTATTTTATCCTTGATTTTGCGCCGGACCTCGGCAGCAATGGCCTTGCCATCAATCAGTTTTGCGGTCATTGGAGAGGTGGGCTACCGGAATTATTGGGAAATGGATTCTCGCATGTGGCAATCCCGTGGCACAAGCCTGAAGCAGAAAGGCATACTTCGCTGAAGATGAGGCATCAGTCTGTTTTGTTAAAGCATTGCGCAACATTCACCGCAGGTTGGTGATGAGGCTTCGACAAGATAATTGACCCTGTCAGGGGCAGCACGTATTATCGCGGAGTTTCACAGGGCAGGATCGCATGCCACCCTGAAAAACACAGTGAAATCGGGGTATAGCGCAGCCTGGTAGCGCGCCTGCTTTGGGAGCAGGATGTCGGGAGTTCGAATCTCTCTACCCCGACCATTTTACAAGACGTTGCCCGGGGCACTTGTTCGTGATGGATCGGCGCCCGTAGCTCAACAGGATAGAGCACCGGCCTTCTAAGCCGACGGTTACAGGTTCGATTCCTGTCGGGCGCGCCAATTTACAGCTTAAAGAGGATGTTTTTACAGTTTTATGGTGGGTGTAGCTCAGTTGGTAGAGCCCTGGATTGTGATTCCAGTCGTCGTGGGTTCGAGTCCCATCATCCACCCCATTTATTCCAGGCTAGCATAAACAGGGTGCATGCAGCTGCTTGAGGCACGCATGCCGCTGTGGTGGAATACCGCATTTGGGCCGTTAGCTCAGTTGGTAGAGCAGGTGACTCTTAATCACTTGGTCGAAGGTTCGAGTCCTTCACGGCCCACCATATCTGCCCGCGTACAAAGCGGGCTTTTTTTATGGTTTTTTCAGTAAATCAACAGGTTTTGGGTGCGCAACAGGTGCTTATATCGTTATAATTTGAGGTTGTCGGCTGGCTGGCAGGGGCAGACGTGATCAAGCGAAAGTGGCGGAATTGGTAGACGCGCTGGCTTTAGGTGCCAGTGGGGTGACCCGTGAGAGTTCGAGTCTCTCCTTTCGCACCAGATAATGAATTTGGCCATTAGGTTGAATTTAAAGGTGTTCTTTGTAAAAACATATCTGGCTTGAGTGCCGGATTATGGAAGATCTGACAAGACAAAAATCAGCATGAGGTGAAGGAATGGAAGTGTCGATAGAAAACACAGGCGGATTGACGCGACGCATGACGGTTCAGGTACCCGCCGAAAGAGTTGATCAGGAAGTAGAATCACGCCTGCAGTCGATGTGCCAGACCGTGCGTCTGGACGGATTCCGTCCCGGCAAGGTGCCATTGAAAGTAATTGCACAAAAATACGGCAGACAGGTCCGTCTTGAGGTGGTCGATCAGGTCGTCAACGCTACGTTACAAGAAGCAATGACACGGGAGAATGTCAGGCCCGCAGGTAGTCCAAGTGTTGAACCGATAGAACCTGTTCCAGGTGAGCCGCTTGAATACACGGCTAGCTTTGAAATATTTCCGGAATTGTCCGGTAACATTGCATACAGTTTCAAGGTCTCAAGACCCGTAGTGGAAGTTGCTGAAGATGACGTCACCGGCATGCTTGAGAACCTGCGTGGCCAGCGCGGTATCTGGAAAGACGTTGATCGTGTTGCGCAGTCAGGCGACCAGGTAACGGTCGATTTTGAAGGCAGCGTTGACGGCCAGCCCTTTACCGGCAACAAGGGTGAAAAAGTACCCGTTGTGCTGGGCTCGGGTGCCATGGTTCCCGGCTTTGAAGAACAGTTGACAGGTGTTTCAGCTGGCGAGGAAAAAACGCTCGATATCACTTTCCCTGAAACCTATCCGGCACGTGACGTGGCGGGCAAGGCGGCAAGCTTTAATGTCAAGGTACATGCTGTTTCTGAAATCGAGCCGGCTCCTCTCGATGATGATTTTGCGCAGGCATTCGGAATTCAGGATGGCGGTATTGATGGCTTGAAGAATGAAATCCGCGAGAATATGAAGCGCGAATTAAAGGGTCTGGTTGCTTCCAAGCTAAAAGAGCAGGTATTTAGCGGCTTGATGGATGCCAATCCGGTCGATGTGCCGGCCAGCCTCGTTGATGGAGAGATTCAGCAGCTGCGGGCAAGGCAGGAAAACGATGCATCACTGGATGCAGCGGAAATCGAGGCCAAGGCTGAAAGACGGGTAAAACTCGGCGTGATTGTTTCTGAAATCGCCAAGCATAACCAGATCCAGATTGACCCGGACCGCGTGCGACAAATGGTTGAAACCATTGCGTCTTCTTACGAGAAACCGGAAGAAGTTGTGCAGTGGTACTATGGCAACCAGGAAATGCTTTCGGGTGTCCAGTCAGCAGTCATTGAGGAACAGGTTGTTGACTGGGTTGTCGAACACAGTGGCGTCGAGGTTGAAGAGGTAAAAACCACCTTTAGCGCACTCGTTGAAGAAGCCAAACAGTCTCAAGGAACCCAGTGAATGACCGATAATAAACCTATGAATGGAGCACAAAATACCCGGGCACTGAACCTTGTGCCAATTGTCGTCGAACAAACCTCAAGAGGTGAACGTTCATACGACATTTACTCACGCCTGCTCAAGGAGCGCGTGGTCTTCATGGTAGGACCGGTTGAGGATTACATGGCAAACGTCATTGTGGCGCAGCTGTTATTCCTGGAGTCAGAAAATCCGGACAAGGATATTCATCTCTATATCAACTCGCCGGGTGGCTCAGTATCAGCAGGGCTGGCGATTTACGATACCATGCAGTTCATCAAGGCAGACGTCAGCACCATGTGTATTGGACAGGCTGCCAGTATGGGGGCACTGTTGCTTGCCGGTGGTGCAAAAGGTAAGCGTATCTGTCTGCCGCACTCACGCGTGATGATTCATCAGCCGCTTGGCGGTTACCAGGGGCAGGCAACTGATATTGATATTCATGCCCGGGAAATACTCCTGGTTCGCGAAAAGCTCAATCTCATTCTTGCGAACCATACCGGGCAGCCGCTGGAAAAGATCCAGGGTGACACGGACCGGGATAATTTCATGGGTGCTGAAGAAGCCAAAGCCTATGGCCTGATTGATGAAATTATTGATCAGCGCAGGGATGAGGGTGAAGGCCTGAGTTTCAGTTAAAACCAGCACTGTAATGTACCGCCCGTACGGTCAATCACAACGCCTTAGTATAGAAGGGGTTGATTTACAATAACTAATAATGGTAAAACAATCTAGGCGTGTCTGTGATGACAATTCGTGAGGATATAACATGAGCAACGAACGTAACGGAAAGGGCGAAGACGGAAAATTGCTCTACTGTTCATTCTGCGGCAAAAGTCAGCATGAGGTTCGAAAGCTGATTGCCGGGCCCTCTGTGTTTGTTTGCGATGAATGTGTTGAACTCTGTAACGATATAATCCGTGAGGAGATGCAGGAAAAAACCGCCAGTGGCGGTGAAAAGCTGCCAAAACCACAGGAAATAAACGAAGTTCTTAATGAATATGTCATTGGACAACTACGTGCAAAAAGGGTGTTGTCTGTGGCAGTTTACAACCACTACAAACGCCTTGAAGCACAGACCAGCAAAGATGATGTTGAGCTTTCCAAGAGCAACATCCTGCTGATAGGGCCGACTGGTTCCGGCAAGACACTACTGGCCGAGACGCTGGCACGCTTTCTTGACGTCCCTTTTACCATCGCTGACGCTACCACGCTAACAGAAGCCGGTTATGTCGGTGAAGATGTCGAAAACATCATTCAGAAGCTGTTGCAAAAATGTGATTACGATGTCGATAAGGCACAGACTGGTATTGTCTATATTGATGAAATCGATAAAATTTCCAGAAAATCTGATAACCCGTCCATTACGCGGGATGTGTCCGGTGAAGGCGTACAGCAGGCGCTTCTGAAATTGATCGAGGGGACGGTTGCCTCTGTACCTCCCCAGGGTGGGCGCAAGCATCCCCAGCAGGAATTTTTACAGGTCGATACGTCAAATATTCTGTTTATCGTCGGCGGTGCGTTTGCCGGTCTGGACAAGATCATTCGCAGCCGCTCGGAAAAAGGTGGCATTGGTTTCTCAGCTGAAATCAAGAGCAAGGATGAAGAAAGCAAGCTCGGCGAAATACTCTATGATGTTGAGCCACAAGACCTTATCACATACGGCTTAATCCCGGAATTTGTCGGTCGCCTTCCGGTTGTCGCCACGCTCGAGGAACTGGATCAGGATGCGCTGATTCAAATACTGACCGAGCCCAAGAACGCGCTCACCAAACAGTACGAGAAACTGTTTGATATGGAAGGCTGCGAGATTGAGTTCAGGGATGACGCATTGCGTGCTGTCGCCAAAAAAGCGATGGAACGCAAAACCGGTGCGCGCGGTCTGCGTACCATCATGGAACAGATTCTGCTGGATACCATGTATGAGCTGCCGTCGATGGAAGGCGTCAGTAAAGTGGTCATTGACGAGAATGTTATTGACGGTGAAACCAAGCCATACATGATTTTTGACGCTCCGGAAGCCATCGCTGCTTCTGAATAAAGTACATATCTTAATAATAATTAATAAGTTAGTGGCCTCATGGCGTTTCTTCAACGCCTGGCATGTTCCTTGCTGTAAGTTTAATACCTGTCAAAAAATGGTTGAAGTACTGTAATCGGTCCCCATATAAGATATTCATGATTATGGTTCACAGCCGCGCAACCGACAGAAAGTATCCGGGTAAACCCAGGTCAGAATGGGTTACTGCGCCAAGCCCGGACCAAATCGACTTAATCAGGAATGGATGGGCACTGCTATGACAGAACAAGCCACTAACGCTATACCGGTATTACCACTCAGGGATGTCGTGGTTTATCCCCACATGGTGATTCCACTTTTCGTTGGTCGTGAAAAATCGATTAACGCGCTGGATACTGCCATGCAGGAAGATAAGAAGATCCTGCTGGTTGCCCAAAAAAATGCCGAGGTTGATGATCCTTCTGTTGAAGATATCTACGAAATTGGCACGCTTTCTACAATCCTGCAGCTTTTGAAACTCCCTGACGGCACCGTCAAGGTGCTTGTCGAGGGTGCAGAGCGTGTGCGCATTACAGGCTATGAAAATACCGATGCTTTCTTCACTGCTCATATCGATGTGCTGGTGCCGGAGGAGGATATGGACAACAAGGAGCTGGAAATCCAGACCCGTTCCTTGCTGGCCCTGTTCGATCAGTACGTCAAGCTGAACAAGAAGGTTCCGCCGGAAATACTGACTTCACTTTCGGGCATTGAGGAACCGGGTCGTTTGGCGGATACCATCGCTGCACACATGTCACTGAAGCTGGATGAAAAGCAAAAGATACTTGAAATTGAAGGCTGCACGCCTCGTATCGAACGCCTGATGGTTTTGATTGAGGGCGAAATCGACATCATGCAAATCGAAAAGCGTATCCGTGGCCGCGTCAAGCAACAAATGGAAAAGAGCCAGCGAGAGTACTATCTGAATGAACAGATGAAGGCCATCCAGAAAGAACTCGGCGACATGGATGATGTGCCCAATGAGCTGGAAGAGCTTGAGCAGAAAATCAAGAAAGCCGGTATGAGTAAAGAGGCGCTTGAAAAGGCAACCTCTGAACTGAACAAATTGAAAATGATGTCACCGATGTCTGCAGAAGCGACGGTAGTGCGTAACTACATAGACTGGCTAGTCAGCGTACCCTGGAAGAAACGCAGCAAGATCAGAAACGATCTCGCTGCCGCTGAAGCAGTGCTTGAAGAAGATCACTATGGGCTTGAGAAAGTGAAAGAGAGAATTCTCGAGTACCTGGCTGTTCAGCAACGTGTTAAAAAGCTCAAGGGTCCAATTCTGTGTCTGGTGGGACCCCCTGGCGTAGGCAAGACCTCGTTGGGGCGTTCTATTGCCCGCGCCACCGGACGCAAGTTCACCCGTATGTCGCTGGGTGGCGTACGTGATGAAGCAGAGATTCGTGGTCATCGTCGCACCTACATTGGCTCTTTACCCGGCAAGATTATCCAGAACCTGTCAAAGCTGTCTGCACGAAATCCGCTGTTTTTGCTGGATGAAATGGACAAGATGTCCATGGATTTTCGCGGAGACCCGTCCTCCGCTTTGCTGGAGGTGCTGGACCCGGAGCAGAACAACACATTCGGTGACCACTACCTGGAAGTTGATTTCGACCTGTCAGATGTCATGTTTGTAGCAACGGCTAACACCATGAACATACCTGCACCATTGCTGGATCGTATGGAGGTTATTCGCATCCCGGGTTATACCGAGGATGAGAAAATAAATATCGCCATGCGCTACCTGCTGAAAAAACAGGTGGAGAACAGTGGTCTGAAAGAAGAGGAGATATCAGTCAGCGAGAATGCCATACGGGATATGGTGCGCTATTACACGCGTGAAGCAGGTGTACGTAACCTGGAGCGTGAAATTTCCAAGGTATGCCGGAAAGTAGTGAAACAACTGGTATTAAGCAAAAAAGGCAAGAAGGTAACTGTCACTCCACGGAATCTTGAGAAATATCTTGGCGTGAAACGTTTCCGTTACGGCCGTGCCGAGGAAAATGATCAGGTAGGTCAGGTAACCGGTCTCGCCTGGACAGAAGTAGGTGGAGAGTTGCTCACCATAGAATCAACCCTGGTGACAGGCAAGGGCAAGATGATTCATACCGGGCAACTGGGAGATATCATGCAGGAATCTATCCATGCAGCGATGACGGTGGTACGGAGTCGCTCGGCAACACTGGGTATTGATCCCGAGTTTTACCAGAAATATGATATCCATATACATGTCCCGGAAGGCGCTACTCCAAAAGATGGACCCAGTGCAGGTGTGGGTATGTGTACCGCACTGGTCTCTGCACTGACGAACATCCCGGTACGTGCTGATGTCGCCATGACGGGAGAAATCACCCTGCGTGGTGAGGTACTTCCCATCGGCGGATTGAAAGAGAAACTGTTGGCAGCGCATCGTGGTGGCATCTCTATCGTATTGATTCCAGAGGAAAACAAGAAGGATCTTGTAGAAATACCGAAGAACGTCAAGGACAAGCTGGATATACGACCAGTCAGATGGATTGACGAGGTGCTGGATGTTGCTCTGACACATCAGCCGACTCCTCTGAAGGATATCCCTGCCAGGGAAGCTGCCAGAAAGGTCAGCAAGACCAAGGCCAAGGGCAAGGAAAATCCGCTGACTGCTCACTGACAATTGAGTAGCGGTCTCATTAACCCGTCCGGGTCCTGGTATAAATAGGGCACGGACGGGTTTTTTGCTTCCAGTAACTGTGCTTTAATAGCCGCTGGCTTGATCTGGACGTCTCCAGGGTGGAGCTTGCAGGCACTGGCAAGTGCTGTTTTCTTACAATTAAATCAACTATCCGAGGATGACTATATGAATAAATCTGAACTGATTGACGCAGTGGCCGATGGGGCCGGCCTCTCCAAGGCTGACGCAACCAGTGCGACTGAAGCACTACTGGATAGCATAGTGAAAGCACTGGGACGTGGCGACCAGGTTGCCCTGACGGGCTTTGGAACTTTCTCCGTTCGTTCACGAGCAGCGCGCTCTGGACGTAACCCGCAAACAGGTGAAGTCATTCAGATCAAGGCATCAAATTCTCCGGGCTTCAAAGCTGGCAAAGCATTTAAGGATGCCGTAAACTAGCGCGCCTTCGGGTGCTTAGCTCAGCTGGTAGAGCGTCGCCCTTACAAGGCGAATGTCGGGGGTTCGATCCCCTCAGCACCCACCAGGATTAGGAGTGGTAGTTCAGCTGGTTAGAATACCGGCCTGTCACGCCGGGGGTCGCGGGTTCGAGTCCCGTCCACTCCGCCATCTTGACAATCGAAGGGCGCCTCTCGGGGTGCCCTTTCTTTGTTATTACTAGCTGACGCACTTATCTGATCTACATTCGACAAAAACCTTTTTCCAGAGAGACAGACAATGTTACTGGCAATACGAGAACGCATAATGGGTTTTTTGGGCTGGGTAATTCTCGGCATTCTGTTTATTGCGTTTGCATTCTTCGGACTAAACTCCTATCTGCAAGATGATGTTTCCAGTTTCGCTGCCGTTGTTAACGGTGAAGAAATAAGCCTGGCACAACATCAGCAAGCCTCAGAGCAACTGCGCAGAAAAATGGAACAACAGCTGGGAGCGTCATTTGATCCGGACTTGCTCGATGAAGCCATGCTGAAAGCCAGTTCATTACAGCAGTTGATTAACCAGACTCTGCTCACTCAGGCAGCCGATTCAGAAGGTTTTGCCGCAAGCAACGAACAGCTTGCACTCAGCATCAATGCGATTGATGCCTTCAAGGAAAACGGTGTTTTCTCAAAAGACAAATATGAACAGGTTCTGGGTTACCAGGGCCTTCGCCCGGCAAATTTCGAGCATAGCCTGAAACAAGAGATTACAGTTAACCAGTTTACGGTCGGTGTCAGTGCTACCGCTGCAGTGCCTGAGGATAACCTTGCACAGGCATACTTGCTGGAAGGTCAACAGCGACGTTTCAGGTATCTGGTGCTTCCGTTGTCAGGCTTCACCGGGAACATCTCGGTAACTGACGAAGAAATTCAGAACTACTATGAAACTCATGCAGATGCATTTATGACACCGGAAAGGGTGCGTGCCCGGTACCTGGAACTGGATGCCGCAACGCTTGATACAGGGTTGGAGTTTGACGACGAGGCATTGCAGGTACTTTACGACGAACAGGCTGAAAAATATGTCACCCCCGAGGAGCGTCATGCCCGCCATATACTTGTCAGGCTGGCACCGGATGCTGATGAGGAAACCGCTGCTGCCGCACTGGACAAGGCAAACAGTATTATTTCGCGGCTGGATGACGGCGAAGACTTTGCCGTATTGGCAAAAGAACTGTCTGATGACCCCGGCTCAGCAGCCAATGGTGGTGATCTTGGCAGTTTTGGACGCGGGCTTATGACTCCTGAATTTGAGAAAGCTGCTTTTGAATTGCAGCCTGGTGAAGTGAGTCAGCCAGTAAAGTCACCTTTTGGCCTGCATATAATAGAGGTACTGGAAATAACTCCGGAAGTAGCCACGCCGCTGGATGAAGTGCGGACAGAGCTTACTGCACAGTTGCTCAGTGCGGAACGTGCCGATCTGTTTTATGAGAAATCTGAAGTGCTTTCCACTATGGCATTTGAGCAACCGGATACACTGCAGGGTGCCGCAGATGAGCTTGGCCTTGTGATAAAGGAAACCGACTGGATAAGCCAGGCAAGCGGCGATGGCGTTGCGCAACATGCCCAGGTCCGTGAAGCGCTGTTCAGTGAAGATGTTCTTGATAATGGCAATAACAGTGCCGCCATTGAAATAGGACCTGATCACATCGTGGTTATGCGCATTCTCGAGCGCCAGGAAGCAGCGCGGAAGCCATTCGATACCGTGAAAGCACAAATCGAGCAGCTGATGCTGGCCGAGAAAAGTCGCGCCCAGGCTGCAGCAAAGGGTGAACAATACCTTGCTGATTTGCGCGGCAATACTGCTGATCTCGCAGCTATAGCCGCTGCTGAATCACTGGAACTGCAGGAAACGGCGAGTATCACCCGTAATGCAACTGAGCCGGCAGCAGAAATAGTCATTGCTGCTTTTGCGGCTGATGCACCGGAATCTGGTAGTTCCGTGTATGAAGGCTTGCAAACAATGGCAGGGGATTACGTCATTATCTCGCTGGAGGAAGTCAAAGCGGGCGATTTTTCCAGCTTGACACCGGCGACACAGGAACAGCTCTGGGAGAATCTGAACAAGTTGCAGGGTGCTGCTGAAATGGCAGCAATCATGCAAACGCTCAAGGCACAGGCTTCCATTGAAATACCGGATCAGGCCGACCAGTAAGTAGCCAGGCAGTGGCTTTCACAAAAAAGATACTCTCGCTGAAGCTTCACTGGCAGATTTTTCTCGCGCTGGTACTGGCGGTACTTGCCGGCTGGCTTTCGGGTGAAGAAGCCTCGCTTTTTGGCGTACGTTTTCTCGATATCTACAGCTTCCTCGGCGCGATCTTCATGAATGCGCTGAAGATGCTGATTGTTCCCCTGATCATGTCATCCATTATTACCGGCATAGCCGGTATCAGTGACGGTGGAGCATTGGGACGGCTGGGTGGCAAGACCTTGCTGTATTACCTTGCCACATCAATGGTCGCTATTCTGATCGGACTCGTCATGGTCAACCTGGTTTCACCCGGGCTGGTGGATGGTGAACCGGCACGGGAGGTTGTCAGCTTCTCGGACGAGGCGGATACCGCGTCTATTGCCGAGCGTGTTCAGGGGCGCGGAGCAGGGGATGTTGTGGATATTTTTATCCGCATGGTGCCAACAAATATTGTCGCGGCCGCCGCCGAGGGGAAAATGCTCGGTCTGATTTTCTTCAGTCTGTTGTTCGGTTATTTCATGACGCGAGTCGATGGTTCAACTGCAACGGTGCTGAAGGAATTCTGGCAGGGTGTTTTTGCCGTCATGATGAAGATCACTGACTGGGTGATGCTGTTTGCACCGATTGGTGTATTTGCGCTGGTGGCCAAGGTGGTTGCCACTACCGGTTTTGCTGCGTTTGAACCATTAATGATGTTCTTTTTTACGGTGCTGGCTGCGTTGGCGCTGCATGCGCTGGTGGCTTTACCCCTGATGTTGCGGCTGGTTGGCAGGGTCAGTCCGTTGCGCCATTTTCAGGCCATGTCGCCGGCAATGTTAACGGCCTTTTCGACGGCATCCTCGTCGGCCACCCTGCCAATCACCATGGATTGTGTAGAAAAACGTGCCGGTGTGTCGAACCAGACTACCAGTTTTGTATTGCCGCTGGGTGCTACCGTTAATATGGATGGTACCGCCTTGTATGAATGCGTCGCTGCGATGTTCATCGCCCAGGCCTATGGCCTTGAGCTTGATTTTGCAACGCAGTTTACGGTGGTGCTGGTTGCCTTGCTGACATCCATCGGGGTTGCCGGAATACCGGCAGCCAGCCTGGTCGCCATTACCATTATCCTCACGGCCATTGGGCTGCCTGTTGAGGCGGTCGGGCTGATACTGGCCGTCGATCGTATACTGGATATGTGCAGAACCAGCGTCAACGTCTTTGGTGACTCCTGCGGAGCTGTCCTGGTTGGTCGTTTGGAAGGTGAGACCGGTATTCTGGAAGTCGATTACAACAATCGCCAGTCACCACTATTCAAGCGGTGACATACCAACGGTGTTATAGCCGCAATCCACGTAGGTCACTTCTCCGGTTATTCCCGAGGCCAGGTCTGAACACAGAAAAGCCGAGGCGTTGCCCACATCCTCGATGGTTACATTTCTTTTCAGCGGAGCTGCTTTTGCGAATTCGTCAAGCATTTTGCGGAAGTTACTGATTCCAGCCGCCGCCAGCGTGCGTATCGGGCCGGCTGAAACCGCATTAACACGTATACCCTCAGGGCCGAGGCTTTGGGCAAGGTAACGCACATTGGCCTCCAGGCTGGCCTTGGCGACACCCATCACGTTGTAATTGGGAATCGTCTGTACCGCACCCAGATAACTCATGGTGAGTAATGAGCCGTTACGCCCCTTCATCATGGGGTGTGCGGCCTTGGCCAGTGCTGCAAAGCTGTAGGAGCTAATGTCATGTGCCACGGCGAAGCCTTCGCGGTTTACGCATTCCAGATAGTCTCCGGCAAGCTGGTCCGCCGGTGCAAATGCAACAGAATGAACCAGTATATCCAGTCCGTCCCAGTATTTTCCCAGCTCGGTAAACAGGTTCTCTATCTGTTCATCGCTGCTGACGTCACACGGCAGCACGATATCGGAATTACATTGCTTTGCCATTTTGGTGACGCGCGCGCCGAGTTTCTCATTCGGATAGCTGAAGGCCAGCTCAGCACCTTCCCGTAGCATGGCTTCTGCAACGCCCCAGGCAATTGAGCGATTACTGGCAAGTCCTACAATCAGAGCGCGTTTTCCGTTCAAGAATCCCATAGCTATACCCTGGTGTCAGCTGAAATGAAGTCGTTTCCCCCGTAAACCGCTCTGCGGGGACAGAGTCGCTACGGTACCGGAAAATGGCGTTGGCGTGAAGGGGTTCAAGACTATGAATACCGTAGCGCACGTCATTATAATAGCGGTCCATGCGATCGCCACCCAATCCGGTACAACGACCATGCTGACACCGCTTGCCATGGTGATACGGCTTGCTCTCGTTGTCGCCTCTACTATGCTGGCGGCCTGTGATGGCCAGCCATGGAACCGCCCGTATCCTGCAGCGGACGCTGACAAAAATATTCTCTACTCCCTGTTTCAGGAACGCCCCAAGCACCTTGATCCGGCCAGATCATACAGTTCCAACGAGGTTACCTTTACCGGCCAGATATACGAACCTCCGTTACAGTATGACTATTTAAAACGCCCGTATAAACTTATACCGTTAACAGCAGAATCTCTACCTGTACCCAGGTATCTCGATGCCAACGGGCAGCAACTGCCAGCGACAGCTGACCCGAAGCAAATCGCCTTCAGCGTGTACGATATCAGTATCAAGCCGGGTATCATGTACCAGCCACATCCTGCCTTTGCGCGCGATCAACAGGGCAAGCTGCGTTACCAGGCAATGGACGCGGATGAGATGGCATCGATTTATGTGCTGGGGGATTTTAAGGAAACCGGTACCCGTGAGCTGGTAGCCGATGACTATGTCTACCAGATAAAGCGTCTGGCAGATCCGCAGACACATTCACCGATACTGGGCCTGATGAGTGACTACATTGTCGGCCTGCAAGAGTACTCGAAGACACTTGCCGATGCCTACGGCAGACAGGTAACCGACGAGGGTGAGGGTGCTTTTCTCGATCTGCGTAAATTTCCACTGCAAGGTGCCGAGGTTCTTGATCGTTACCGTTACCGTATCAAAATAAAAGGCAAGTATCCTCAACTGCTGTATTGGCTGGCAATGCCGTTTTTTGCACCGGTCCCGCACGAAGCAGCTCTTTTTTATGCACAAGCCGGAATGCAGGAGCGCAATATTACGCTTGACTGGTACCCGGTTGGCACGGGTCCCTACATGCTGACGGTCAACAATCCCAATCGTCAGATGGTTATGGAAGTCAACCCGAATTTCCATGGTGAGTTGTATCCTTCCCGGGGCATGCCCGGCGACAGAGAGGCTGGTCTGCTGGACGATGCCGGTAAACCGCTGCCATTTATTGAAAAGGTGGTGTTCAGCCTTGAGAAAGAAACAATCCCTTACTGGAACAAGTTTCTGCAGGGATACTACGATACCTCGGGTATTTCTTCTGACAGTTTTGACCAGGCCATAAATATAGGCACTGCCGGTGAAGTCAGTCTGACCGACGGTATGCTTGAACAGGGCATAGACCTTAGCACGGCTGTATCAACTTCAATTTACTATACCGGCTTTAATATGCTCGACCCTGTCGTTGGCGGATATACCGAGGCCGCAAGAAAATTGCGACTGGCTATTTCTATCGCCATTAATATAGAGGAAAACATTTCTATCTTTCTGAACGGTCGCGGCATCCCTGCGCAGGGGATTATTCCGCCAGGTATTTTTGGATATGACGCAGGCGAGGCGGGAATAAATACATTTGTCTATGATGCGACCCCGCAAGGTGCTGTGCGCAAACCGCTTGAAGTCGCCAGGCAATTGCTGGCAGAAGCCGGTTATCCTGAAGGACGCGACATCAACACTGGCAAGCCGCTGGTTTTATATTTTGATACACCCGCGACCGGCCCGGATGCAAAAGCACGGCTTGACTGGCTGATGAAGCAGTTTGCCAAGCTGAATATACAGCTGGTTATTCGTGGTACTGATTACAATCGCTTTCAGGAAAAAATGCTCAAGGGTACTGCACAAATATTCCAGTGGGGATGGAATGCCGATTACCCTGATCCGGAGAACTTCCTGTTTCTGTTGTACGGTCCAAACAGCAAGGTTGAACATAATGGAGAAAACGCTGCCAATTATGTGAACGAAAAATTCGACAGCCTGTTCGATCAGATGAAGAACATGGAAAACGGGCCACAACGAAAAGCAATCATTCGTGAGATGATGGATATAGCGCGATACGATGCGCCCTGGGTGTGGGGGTATTTCCCCAAGCAGTTTACCCTGCGTCATGTCTGGCTGAAGAACGCCAAGCCCAACCTGATGGCCAACAATTCACTCAAGTATCAACGCATAGAAGCTGACGTGCGCGCGCGACTGCAACAGCAATGGAACCAGCCGGTACGCTGGCCGCTGTACGCGCTCGCGGTAATCATGCTGCTTGCGCTGGTGCCTGCCTGGCTCGGCTACCGTCGTCAGCAGCGCATGGCAGCGATTCAGGAGAGGCGTTGATGTTTGCCTATATAATCCGCCGCCTTGGGTATGCGATTCCGATCCTGATCGGTATTAACCTGCTTACCTTTTACCTGTTCTTCGTGGTGAATTCTCCGGACGACATGGCGCGTATGCATCTTGGTATGAAACGTGTTACACCCGAGGCTATCGAGAACTGGAAGGCAAGCCATGGTTATGACAAGCCATTACTGGTCAATTCAGAAGCCAGCAATCTGGGCAAGCTCACTGACACGATATTTTTCGAAAAATCGCTGAAACTTTTTGTCTTTGATTTTGGTTCGTCCGATGACGGCCGCGATATCAGTTTTGATATCAGTCAACGCATGTGGCCCAGTCTTGCCATTGCTATTCCCTCACTGATTATCGGCCTGCTTGTCAATATAACCTTTGCATTGCTGATGGCGTTTTTCCGGGGCACTTACGTAGACTTCACGGGTGTTATTGTCTGCGTGATACTGATGTCGATCTCGGCGATGTTTTACATCATTGGCGGACAGTACCTGCTCGCCAAAATTTTTCGACTGATGCCCATATCCGGCTTCGACGACGGCCTAAATGCACTCAAGTTTATTGTTTTGCCTGTGGTTATCGGTGTGGTCAGCGGCATCGGCGCCGGTTCACGCTGGTACCGGACGTTTTTCCTGGAAGAGGCCGGCAAGGATTACGTTCGCACCGCCCGGGCCAAGGGCCTGGCCGAATCACTGGTACTGTTTCGCCACATTCTCAGAAATGCGCTGATACCAATCGTAACGGGCGTGGTATCGCTGTTGCCACTGCTGTTCATGGGCAGCCTGTTGCTGGAGTCTTTTTTCGCTGTGCCAGGGCTCGGAAGCTACACCATTGATGGCATTCAGAACCAGGACTTCGCCATCGTCCGTGTGATGGTATTCCTTGGCTCGGTGTTATACATCATTGGCCTGATTATGGTCGACATTGCCTACACGATGGTCGATCCGAGGATCCGCCTGTCATGATCAAGCCGGTAATCCTCTGGACAGACATTTTGATATTCCTGTTGACGGCGGTTGTTATTGCGTTTATTTATTACGCGCGCAGCAAGCCGCATATCCGTGCACCCTGGAAACGTGTTTTTACCGGCAAGGTAGCAGCTGCATCGGTGGTTGTGCTGCTGGCATTTGTACTTGCAGGACTGCTGGATTCCATGCATTTTCGTCTGCCGCTGGAGTCAAACAGTGACAGCGATGAAACACACTACGCCGGTGAAGTGCTCAGCGTACTGGACATACTGGTTGGACCACTCAGAACGCAGGTAGAAAAAACCTATTCGGCGCCTTTTGCTACGCACCTGTTTTCCAGGGAAACCATAGAACAGAGCGATGGCAGCAAAGTCCGCGCTTACCCACGGCTTGTATACGGGGGGCACCATCTGGACAACCCGGGCCATGACAGACTGGCTGACATCCTGCAGCGAAGTCTGCTGGCTGTTGCCGAAACACTACTGGCCAGCGGACTGCTGATGTTTGTAATGGCTTTCTGGCTGGCAAGGCGTCATCGACAACCACTGCGGATAATCAGCCTGGATATTATCAAGGGCAGGCTGGCGATACCCTGGCGCACGATTCTGCTGGTATTATCGCTGCTGTTGTTGCTGGTATTTCTTGCTATTAACCTCGCGGCTGCCTACCACGTACTGGGTACCGACAAGGTCGGCCAGGACGTGTTTTACCTGACGTTGAAGAGTATTCGCACCGGGCTGGTGATTGGCACGCTGACCACGCTCATCATGCTACCGTTTGCCATCTTTATGGGAATCATCGCCGGTTATGCGCGTGGCTGGATCGATGATATCGTCCAGTACGTCTACACCACCCTTAACTCAATCCCCGGCGTATTGCTGATAGCGGCCGCTATCCTGATGCTGCAGGTGTTTATTGCAAACCACTCGGACTATTTTGAAACAACTGTAGAAAGAGCAGATATCCGATTGTTATTTCTTTGTATTATCCTCGGTATCACCAGCTGGACCGGGCTCTGCCGACTGCTACGTGGTGAGACACTCAAACTG
>Ga0316189_10000987_pt1 | contig 28286 bp, 24 predicted proteins | sample LowCovwburrow_MG_FD_204930 | JGI IMG/M metagenome (GOLD analysis project Ga0316189, IMG submission 204930) | Coastal sediment microbial communities from Maine, United States - Lowes Cove worm burrow | ecosystem: Environmental > Aquatic > Marine > Coastal > Sediment | place: USA: Maine...
AGCCTCTCTCCTCAATCCCTACCCTCACGAACATCTCGCCCCGCTCTCCGGCCCCCACAACTGTCCCACCAGTTTGACCGGTGCCCGCGAAAGCGGTGTCGAAGCAGTCTGCCGCGGCACTGAGGTAGCCCTCGCAGGCCTCGACCGGATCCGGGCTGCTTCCGCAACCAACGAGCATGGTGAATGCAAGGCCGCGCTGGAGAGCAGGTTGAGCAGCTCCTGCCGCAGGCGCACGGGATCGGTCTTCACGGTGTCAGGCGCTCCCGAAGCAGCGGGACGGTGGCTCTGCCGCTGCACAGGCGCAGGACGGACATCACCACGAGCTCGGACGGGTCTCTCTGGCTGCGTTGCCCGTCGGCGCAGACGTGCTGCCGTCTACTGGCGCATCCCAGTGGGACAGCAGGACCGTCCTCTATGTTTCGGTCAAAGGACGATAGCTGGGAGGCAGCGGGATGTCGCTGACAGCCATGCGCTCCAGGTGCGCCAGCCCCGCGATCACGCTCGCTTCATCCCACGCATCGCCCAGCAGCTGCAGTCCGAACGGCAAGCCTCCGCTCATGCCTACCGGAGCGGTGCCTGCGGGCAGGCCCGTCAGGTTTGCCAGGAACGATGGGCGGGTGAACGCTGCGGTCCAGGCCGTGTCCGAGACCGGCTGGCGGCTCTCGCTCGCCGGATGCGGTGCCGCCAGACGCAGGTGGGTGGGCAACGCCAGCAGGTCGACCCCGCACAGCGCTGCGGCCGCTCGCTGGCGGAGTCCCGTCCGCGCCCGCTGCGCGCGCAGGTGGGTCTGGGCGTTCACGGCCCGCATCATGCCGTACACCAGCCGCAGCTCGTCCCCGAACGCACCGCGGTGGTCGCGCAGATCCTCTTGGGCATTCGCCGCGCTCTCGCCCGCGATCACCAGCGGACCGATGGCGTTGACGATCGCCAGGTGGGCGATGTCGACGTCCACGAGGGTGGCGCCCTCCGCCTCCAGCGCCTTCAGCGCCGCCTCGCAGCCCCGCGCGATCTCCGGCTCGGCATCGACGAACTCCCCGCGCAGCACACCGATCACACACCCCTGGATCCCGCGCCCGAGCGCCGCACGCCAGGTGGGGACGACGGAGTCCCAGTCGGGCGGGAAGTGGGTGAACGCGTCGAGCGGGTCGCGGGCGGCGCACACCTCGAGCAGCGCGACCAGGTCGCTCACCGAGGCCCCGATGGGACCTGGGTGACCGACGGTGCCGAGCCAGATGTCGCCGGTTCGCGACATCCGATTCAGCCCGGGCTTGAGCCCGAACAGGCCATTGAGCGATGCCGGCAGCCGGATCGACCCGCCGCCGTCGCTGCTGACCGCCACCGGCGCCATCCCCAGCCCGACCGCGACCGCGGACCCGGTCGACGAGCCGCCGGCGCCGTGCGCAGCGGAGTACACGTTGCGGGGGTAGTCGAAGTGCGGATTGAACCCCAGTGGGTTCATCCCGTTCTCGGCCGCGTGCGCCTTGCCGGGCAGCACGGCACCCCCCGCCCGCAGCCGGGCCACCAGCACCGCGTCCTCGCCGACTGGGTCGGTGCGCCATGCCGAGCCACCGCGGGTGGGTAGCCCGCGCATGTCGTACTCGTCCTTCACCGGGACCGGGACGCCGTCCAGCGGCCCTCGCGGTGCCCCCGCGGCCCAGCGCTCGGTGCTCTGGGCGGCGGCCTGGCGCGCGCCCTCCGGGTCGAGCGCGACGAACGGGCTGTGCGTGGCGGCACCGAAGTCACCGGCGGTCTGTCGGTCGAGCAGGCGCTCGAGCACGGCGGTCGGCGTGGTCGCGCCGCTGCGGAAGGCGGCGCACAGCGCTGCGGCGTCGACTCGCGCGCCGGTCGTCACCGGAACAGTCTCGCCAGTCCCCCAGGCGCGCGGGGGGCGCCCCTGCACCGGCACGGGGACCTCCTCGACCCGCGCCAGCGCGGAGTCGGGCAGCTGGGCGAGGTCCGCGACTCCGAAGTCTGCGCTCACGAACCGCCAGAGCGCGGGGCGCGTCCAAGCGTTCTCGGCCAGCATCCGGGCCGCGCGCAGCGCGTTTCCGCGGAGTCGGGGGGCCGCCACGGGCTACGTCGCCGAGCGGTGCAAGGCGAACCGCCGGCCCTGCGGGTCCTGCATGGCAAACTCCTCTTGCGGGGTCATCGAGGCGGCCGGCAGCAGTGTAGACGATGGGTGCTGCGCGCGACACCGCCTTGCGGCGCGGCGCGCCGTTCGATAGTCGGGCGGCGATGGCTCTTCCCCCTTGCCCCGATCCCTTGTGCCGCGATGGGCTCGTTACCTGCTGGGGTGCCGGGCCGCACTACCGCCAAGGCCGCGTGGTGCGGCGCCCTTGCCCCACGTGCGACGGCACCTGCACGGTGGATGAGAACGCCCAGGATCTGTGGCAGGCCGGCGTGGTCGCCCACTCGGCAACCGAGGAGGACTTCCGCTCCTCCCCCACCCACTGGCGGCCGTGAGCTCGAGGCTCGTCGTGCTGGGCGTCGCGCAGGACGGGGGGCATCCGCAGGCTGGCTGCACACTGCCGTGCTGTGCCGGGGCCTGGGAAGACCCCGCGCAGCGCCACCTTGTGGCATGCCTGGGCATCGTGGACGGTGATCAGCGCTTCCTCCTCGACTGCACACCGGACTTTCCGGAGCAGCTTCAGCGGCTCGGCGGGCCACCGCTCGACGGCATCCTCCTGACACACGCGCACATGGGGCACTACACAGGATTGCTGCACCTGGGTCCCGAGGCGTGGTCGCCCACCGCGGTCCCCGTCTACGTCATGCCGGGCATGCGGCGCTTCCTGCTCGCGCACGAGCCCTGGGCGGCGCTGGTGACGGGCGGGCACGTCCGCCTGGTCGACCTCACCGCGGACGAGGCGGTGGCGCTCACCCCTACGGTGTCCGTGACCCCGTGGCTGGTGCCGCACCGGGGTCCGTGGACCGAGACGGTGGCCTACCTGGTCGCGGGCCGGCGTCGTCGGGTGCTGTTCGTGCCCGACATCGACCGGTGGGAGGACTGGGAGCGCGACCCGGCGGACGTCCTGCAGGATGTCGACGTCGCGTACGTCGACGGCAGCTTCTTCGACCTCGGGGAGCTCCCGGCGCGCAACCGGGTCGAGGTGTTCCACCCGCTGGTGCGGGAGACCATGGACCGGCTGCAGGGGCTCCCGGCTTCGCTTCGCGCCAAGGTCCGGTTCCTGCACCTCAACCACACCAACCCCGTGCTCGACCCGGACTCTGCGGCGTTCCGGGAGGTGTACGAGCGGGGCTTCCGCTTGGCCCGCGAGGGCGAGGAGATCGCGCTGTGACCCGGCTGGCATCAGCCTAGCGGCGCTCCTCGATTTCATGTACAACGAGCCTCGATTGGAGGCAACGCCCATGGCGGACACGCACATCGGCCAGATGGTGCAGGATCACGGCGCGAAGCACCCCAGCGGGGCAGCTTTTCGCGTCCGCAAGGGTGACGCATACGAGGATGTGTTGTGGAGCGAGGTGCTCCCGCGGATGCGGCACATCGGCGCCGGGCTGCTCACAGCGCATGAGCTTGCTGACGACGCGCACATCGCGATCATCGGCAACACCAGCATGGACTGGGTCATCGCGGACTTCGCTGCGCTCGCCATCGGGCTGCGCACCGTGCCGGTGTACGCAAGCCTGCTGCCCGAAGAGGTCGGGTACATGCACTGCGACACCAACGCGGTGCTCGCCATCGTCGAGAACGGCGACCAGCTCGACAAGGTCCGCAAGATGCAGGAGGGCTTTCAGTTCTTCGGCAGGGACTACGCGCCCGCAGACGTACCGCTCCAGCACATCGTCGTGATCGATGCCACCGGGGTCGCGCCCGCGGACGACTGGGAGAGCCTCGCTGAGCTCGAGGCGCGCGGCAAGGAGCGCCTGGCCGAGGTCGAGGCCGACATGGATCGGCGCACCGCCCAGATCGCGCGCGACCAGACCGCTACCTACACCTACACGTCCGGCACCACCGGGGCGCAGAAGGCGGTCATCCAGACGCACGAGAACATGCTGTCGATGCTCGAGGCGGCACACGCCACGGGCATGTTCACGGCGGACGTGCAGCGCGGTGGGCTGTTCCTGTTTCTGCCGCTCGCCCACAGCTTCGGGCGGCTCATCGAGCTCTCGGGGCCGTTCTTCGACTCTCCGCTCGTGATCTCGTCGGTGCCCACGCTCGTGGAGGACCTGCAGCTGTCCAAGCCGGGCTTCTTCCCGAGCGCGCCGCGCGTCTACGAGAAGATGAAGGCCAAGATCGACGGCGGAGTGGCCGGCGCCCCCGCCGTGCGGCGTGCGCTGTTCCGCTGGGCGGTCAACGCGGGCAAGGCAACCATCCCGTACCGGAGTGTCGGCAAGCCGGTACCGCTGCACCTCAGGCTGCAGGCCAAGCTGGCCGACCGGCTGGTCGGCAGCAAGGTGCGCGCGCGCCTCGGCCTCGAGAAGTCGGGGCTGCTGTTGTCTGGGTCGGCGCCGCTGTCCGTGGAGGTCCACGAGTTCTTCCTCGCCATCGGCCTCAACCTGATGGAGGCCTACGGCCTGACCGAGACGTGCCCGGGTCTCACGACCAACCTCTCGCACAGCTTCAAGCTCGGCACGGTTGGGCAGGCGTTCCCCGGGGTCGACCTGAAGATCGCCGAGGACGGAGAGATCCTCGCCAAGGGCCCGAACATCACGTCGGGGTACCTCAACCGCGACGAGGCGACCAACGCGGCGTTCGACGACGAGGGCTGGTTCCACACCGGCGACCTGGGGTCCCTCGACGGCCAGGGTTTTCTGAAGATCACGGGCCGCAAGAAAGAGCTGATCAAGACGTCGGGCGGCAAGTACGTCGCCCCCACCAAGATCGAGGGGCGCATCAAGGGGCATCCGATCATTCAGGAGGCCGTGGTCATCGGCGATCGGCGCAAGTATTGCGTGTGCCTGGTGGCGGTCGACCCGGAAGAGCTGGTCACCTGGGCCGCGCAGAACAGCGTGGAGGCGGACGCGACGTCCGCCGCGGTGCGCGACGCCATCCAGGCGCACATCGATGAGGTCAACCAGGGCCTGGCCAGCTTCGAGACCATGAAGATGTTCCGGGTGCTGCCCGAGCCGGTCACGGTCGAGAATGGCATCCTGACCGCGAGCCTGAAGGTGAAGCGGAAGGTGGTCGAGGAGCGCTACGCGGCACTCATCGAGGAGATGTACGCCGGCGCCTGATCAGCGGTAGGGTGGGAGCGTGGGGGGTCGATGCCGGATCCGGATCCGGCGCGCCAAGCGCTGGGGCTCGACGGGCTGGGGCTGGACGCGACGATGTCGGGCGGGGCCGTCGCGCCTGTCGACGTGCCGGCCGAGATCGCGGGGCGGTACACACCCACGGCGCTGATCGGGTCCGGCGGCTACGGCGATGTCTGGCGCGCGCACGACCGCGCGCTCGACCGGGATGTGGCAGTCAAGCTGGTCCGAGCGATGGCGCCGCACCAGGTCTTGAAAGCGCGGCGCGAAGTGACCGCGCTTCGGTGGGCGCAGCTCCCGGGGGTGGCCCGGCTGCTGGACGAGGGACGCGACGGGTCGGTGTGGTTCATCGTGATGGAGCTGGTCTGCGGCACGCCGTTTCCCGGAGTGCGCGGCCCGCTGTCCTGGGCGTCGCTGCAGCCGCTGGTGCACGGGCTGCTGCGGGTGTTGGCATCGGTGCACGCTGCCGGGATCCTGCACCTCGACCTGAAGCCCGGCAACGTGCTGGTCGCCGAAGACGGCACGCTCACGTTGCTGGACTTCGGGGTGTCGGCCGGCGAGGGGGTGTCGGTGGACAACCTGCTGGGCGTCGGCCAGGGGGCAACGGCGCTGTATGCGGCCCCCGAGCAGCTGCGCGATCTGCCCTGCGACGAGCGCGCCGACCTGTACGCGATCGGCCTGATGATGTTCGAGGCGCTCGCCGGGCGCCCGCCGCAGCAGTCCACGCAGGTCGCGGAGCTGGTGATGGAGCGGATGTCGACGACGGCCCCCCCGCTGCACCAGGTCGCTCCGGCGGTGCCGGCAGCGGTGGCAGCGGTGGTGGACGCGGCGCTGCACCGGATCCCGGGCCGCCGTCCGACGTCGGCGGTGGAGATGTGGCAGGCGCTGGGCGGTGACGTGCCACCATTGGTCGGACCCACGGCGCGCGACCTTCCGCTGACCGCGCCGATCACCGAGGTCTCCCTGCAGGCGTTGTTCGCGGGTCCGGACCTGTTTCTGCACCTGCGACAGGACGCCGCCTCGGTGCTGTGGGCGGAGAGCGGAGGGACGCACGAGGGGGTGCAGCGGGTGCTGCGGCAGTGGCTCGCCCAGGGGCACGCGCACTGGGATGACGGGCTGCTGGTGGTGAACCGGCACGCGCTCGACCGGCTCGGCGCCGCGCGGATGAAGGGCGGACGCCCCCGCGACCTGCCGGAGGAGGTGGCCTTGGGGGCCGATCTGATCCGGACGGGGCGCCACCGGGCGGCGCGCCCGCTCGTCGAGCTCGGGCTGGTCGAGGCGCGCGAGCTGCAAGACGTCGACAACGAGCACGCGCTGCTCGAGCTCGGCGCGATCAGCGCGCTGGCGCTCGAGTCCCGGGCGGCGCTCGAGCCGGTGCTGTACGAGCTCGGACGCACGGCGGAGCCGACCGCCCACCTGATGAAGGTGGAGCAGCTGGTGCGGGCAGCGCACGCCGTGCGGGGCGGGAATGCGGTGCAGGGGCGGGCGCTGCTCGACGCGCTCGCACCGTTCGCGAACGAGCGGCTGGAGCAGTGGCGGGTCACCATCGAGCACGAGTGGGTGAAGCTGACGCGCGATCTGGCGGCCTGGGAGGACTCCCTGGATGCGCTGGAGCCGTGGGCGGACGGCCTCCCCGCGCGGCGGGCCAAGCTGCTGAGTTGGCGCGGCTCGCTGCGCTACGCCCAGTCGCGCTATGCCGAGGCGGCTGAGCGGTACGCGGAGTCCGCTCGGCTGCGCAACTCCACCAGCGAGATGCTCGCGGCCCACATCAACGAAGCCGGCGCGCTGCTGGCGGCGCACCGGTTCGCGGCGGCGGTGCTGTTGGCCGAGGACTGCCGCGGCAGGGCGGCCCTGGGCCGCGAGGCGAGGTACGAGGCGCTCGCCACTTGGATCGCGCGGACGGCGGACTACCAGCAGCGGCGGCCGCAGCGGGTTCGGGAGGAACTCGTGGAGGCGGCCGCGCACCTCAGCGCCTACACCGGGGGCATGTTCGCGCTGCGGGAGGCGGCCATCGCGTGGCGTCTCGGGGAGCTTCCGCGCGCAGCGGCGCTCGCGCGGCAGGCCGCGCAGGGTTTTGGGGAGCGGGCCGCGGCGACCGTGCTGGCCGACGCGCTCGGGTTCGCCTGTGAGCCCCGCCGCGGCGCCGTCGGTGCGTTGGAGGCACGCGCGCTCGCGTGCCGGGTGCCGGACCTCTCGGTCCAGTCGCTCGGGCTGCTCAACAGTGTCCGATTCTCGGCGCGGCGCCAGCGGGCGGCCAGGCGGCGCGCCGCGGCGCGCCCGCGCACCGAGTGGGACACGCGGCTCGACGTCATCAGCATCCACGAGGCGCTGTCGGGCCCGAGTTGATCCCGCTCGCGGGCCCTTTTCGGGTGTGGGGCTGCGGTGGCAGAGAACGTGCTGGACCTCTGCCGGCCCGGCGCGGGACAGTTCGCGCGCCCAAGGAGTAGAACATGCGCCAGCTCGTGCTGATCTGTCTTGTTGCGGGAGCCACTGCGTGCGGTCTCGGTGCACCCGCGGGTGGAGAGGACCCGGTGGCCGTCGAGCCCGCGCCCGTCGCCGCCGAGCCGGGGCTGGCGGCCATTCACGCCGCGCTGGTGCCGGTGGAGCTCTGGCTGCCTGAGCAGGTCTTCGAGGGAACCAGCCAGGTCTTGCTGAATGGCACGGCCGCCGGCCGGCTGACAGCCGACTACAGTGGTGTCGATACAGAGACCGTCGAAGTGAGCTCGTTGGCGGGGTACGGATCGGCGACCAACGTGGTGTACGAGCACACGCCAAACCTCCTGGCGCCGACGCCGCCGTTTCACAAGGCGGTCGCGACCTACACGCCCGGCGGCCTTCCCGCCACGGTGCCGAACATCCCGCAGCCCGCTGGCGCCACCGTGCAGCAGTTCAACGTGAGCGCGGTGGATGCGACGGGCAGCCTCACCGCGGGCGGCTACCTGTACCGCGTGAAGGGCACCTCCGGTGCGGGTGCGCCACAGTGGCTCGAGCTGTGGGTCGTGTTCGATTCCTTCGGCTGGCCGACGCACGCCCAGACCATGCAGCTCAACCAGGTGCCGACGCCGGCCGCCGACTACCACAAGTTCCTGAACTTCGCGAAGTCTCAGCAGGCGAGGCCCAACGCGAGCAAGCCGTTCATCTTTGGCGCTGCGATGTTGGACTGGCAGCTCATCGAGTAGGGTGCCGCGCCCGCTTCCGAGTCGTGCTCAGGCCAGGCGCAGGCCCAGCGGCAGGGGTTGACCCCAGCGCGGCGTCACCGGCTCCGGCACGCTGAACTCGGCCTCCAAGGCCTCGGCGGCCGCCAGGGTCAGCCCGTCCGCGCCGCGCGCGCCCGCGATCTGGATCCCGATCGGCAGCCCGAGCGGGTCGGTGTCGACCCGCACCACCGTGACCGGGTTCTCGCCCACGTTGAACAGGGTGGTGCAGCCCGCCGCGTAGGGGCTGCCCAGCACGATCGCTCGGTGGCGCGGTGCGGTGCGCGGGAACGTCGGGTGCAGGATCAGCCCGCGCGGTCCCAGCGCCTCCGACAGCTCGGTGCGAAGCGCGATCCCCTCGGCCAGCAGCCGCTGCGTGCGCGCCTTGCCCAGCCTGCCGAGCAGCCGCTCGATCCACATCAGCATCAGCACCGCGCCGCTGTGGTCCGACCGGCCCGCTCCCCACCGCAGGGCTTGCCACGTGGGGCTCGTGCGCTTCAGGCCCGCCCCCACCACGTCGTCGTATGTCTCGTCGCCCGCCTGCAGCATCGCCGCCCACCACTGGAACGCGCGCGACAGGTCCGGACCCGCCCACTCTTCGACCCGAGCGCCGCGCGCCTGAAGCGCCGTGGCGGCCTTCCACACCGCGGCCTGGATCGGCTTGCTCGCGCGGACACGGCCGTTGGTCGGCAGCGGGTACACCGTGATCTCCGACCAGTCGCGCGGGGCGCCGTGGGCCGGTTGGCGGCGGCACACCGGATCGATGCCATCGGGGCCCGCGATGACGTCCAGCACCAGCCGCAGGTCCGCCACGTGGCGCGCCAGTGGGCCCACCACCATCGGCGCGTCGGTGCCCTGCGGCGCGTGCGGGTAGTGGCCCGTGTTCGGCACCAGTCCGCCGGTGGGCTTGTGCCCGGCGATGCCGCAGAACGCGGCTGGAAAGCGGATGGAGCCGCCGGTGTCCGACCCCAGTCCGAACGGGGAGCCGCCCGCCGCGATGATCGCGCCCTCGCCGCCGGAGGAGCCCCCTGAGGTCCGGTACAGGTCGTGCGGGTTGCTGGTCCGGCCGTACAGGGGGTTGCTGGTCTCGTGCCACAGCCCGCCCTCGGGCGCGTTGGTGACCCCGAGCACGATGGCGCCTGCGGCGCGCAAGCGGCGGACCGCGGTGGCATCTGCGTGTGCCGTGACGTGGGACCGCAGCTTGATGCCGGCCGTCTGCGGCATGCCGCGGACCCCGATGAACTCCTTGATGGTGCAGGGGACCCCGTGCAGAGGCGGGAGCGGATCGCCGGAGACCACCCTCGCCTCGGCGGCCTGCGCGGCGGCGCGCGCGGCGTCGAACCGGGGCGCGACGACGGCGTTGAGAGCGGGGTTCACCTGCTGGATGCGGGCGATGTGGGCGTCGACCACCTCGACCGGAGACACCGCGCGGTCGCGGATCAGCGCCGCCAGCGCCCCCGCCGACAGCGCGTGCAGCTCCGCCATCAGCGGCGGGCCAGCGCGACCGTGAACTCCGCGCGGTCGAGGCGGTCGAACGTGCGACGGGCGACGACCCCCGGCAGGCCCTGCAAGAGCCGGTCGGGGTCCCCCATGGTGTGCAGGATCACGACAAACAACCAGCCGCCAGAAACGACCCACGCTCTCGCGGCATCGAGCGCGCGGAGCGGCACGTGTGTCTCGTGCAGGGTGGATCCGGTGACCGTGACCAGGTCGAACGGGCCAAGCTCAGCGCGGAGCAGGTCGGCGTGGACCACGTTGGACGGGTGCGGGTGGCCGACGTGCTGCTGGTGCGCGCGGAACCGATCGCAGACGTCGCCGTCGATGTCGATGCTGACCACCTCGGACTCCTGCGGTACCCACAGACCCAGCCAGTCATCGAAGCCTCCCTGACCGATCCCCACGTTGCAGATGCGGTGTAGACCGGCCGGGTTCACCTGCTCGGCGAGGAACGCACGGGTCCAGCAGTCGACGTAGAGTCGCTCCGCTGAGAGCAGGAACCGCAGGGCATCGGGCGTCACACGTCCTCGTGGCGGGTGGCAGATGCGCACAGTATCCTGACCCTGTAGGAGCGTGGGATGGTGGCGCGGGTCGCGGTGCTGTGTGCACTGGCCGGATGTGGCTCGGGAGGAACGGTGCAGCTGCCCGGTCCCCCAGCCGACAGCGCCGACCCGACCGCGGGTCCACAGTCCACGTTGGTGCCGCTGCCGGAGGTCACGGTCCACGACGAGGCGCACCTGGCTGGGGTCTCCGGGATCGAGGCCGACGGCACGTTCAACCACGGCCGATCCTGCGTGGTGGCGGACCTCGACAACGATGGCTGGAGCGATCTGGTGGTCGGCAATCCGGGCGATCCGTCGTACTGGTACCGCAACACGTCCTCCCCCGGCAGCCTGTCCTTCGAGCTCATGGACGTCCTGGCCGACGGGTACTACTTCTGGGGCACGGGCGCGGCAGACTTCGACTTCGACGGCGACCTCGATCTCGCGGTGGCCGGCGGCGGGATCGAGTCGATCGACTGGAACATGTTGCTCATCAACAACCTCGATGGGCCGGTCCCCACGTTTGCCGACCGCGGGCGCGAGCTGGGGATCTCGGGCGTCCCCACCACCGAGCTGCAGGTCGGCGCGCTGCGCGGAGGCACCGTGTCCGCGGTGTGGCTCGACTTCGACGGGGACGGTGATCTCGACCTGTGGTTCGACGAGTCCAGCGACCCGCCCAGCCTCCTCCTCGAGCCGCAGACCATCCCGTACGGCCGCAACTCCCTCTGGCTGCAGGACGACCAGGGGAGCTTCGTCGACGGCACTGTCGCCGCCGGCCTGGGCGACCACGTCGCGGCCACCCAGTGGTCGAGCTGGTTCGACTTCGACAACGACAACGACCCCGATCTGTTCGAGACCAACTACAAGTGGGGCCGGATCGACGGATTCAACCACTTCTGGGTCAACGAGGACGGCGTGATGGTCGACCGCACCACCACGGCGATGCTGGACGGCAGCGACCTGAGCTATCCGCGCGAGGTGTTCTCGAGCGCGGCGAGCGACCTGAACCAAGACGGCTTCCTCGATCTGGTGTTGTTCGTCCGCAAGCTGCCCACCGAGGGCGCGTTCAAGCTGGGGCACGTGGTGCTGCTCAACGTGGGCGGCACCGGCTTTGTGGATGCGACCGCGCTGTCGATGATCAACAACCCGTTCGACCCGGGCTACCGCGACCACGTCTCGCTCGGCGTGATGGGCAGCAGCGCCGAGGACTTCGACCTCAACGGCATCCCCGACCTGCTCATCGGCCAGGGCGGGCCGTCGTCGGGCTGGACCAACCACCTGTTCCTCGCCCGCGGGCTGTTCGAGCACGACTTCCCTGGGGTCGGCCCGATGATGGTCCCGCTGTACGACAACCGGACCGACCTGATCGACTTCCCGGCGCAGCCGGCCAACGACAGCGTCACGATGCCGGCGTACCCCTACCGCACGCACGGTATGTGCTTCACGGACTTCGACCGGGACGGCCGGCGCGACGTGTTCGTGGCCAACGGCGGGACCATCGCCAGCTTCGGTGAGGCGTCCGCCGAGCCCGATCGCCTGTTCGTGGTCGACCAGGAGGTACCGGCGCGCTTTCTCCGCATCGAGCTGCACGGCGACAACGTCGCGGTCGATCCGCACGCCATCTTCGCGCGCATCGCGGTGGACGTCGCGGACACGCAAGGCACCCGGACGGTCTACGACACGGTCACCTCCCACAATGGGTTCGGTGCGCATCATGGGTACGAGCGCCTGATCGGGTTGGGACAGGCCGAGCGCATCGAGCGCGTCCAGATCACCTGGCCCAACGGCACCGTGCGCGTCCTCGACAACGTGGCGCTCGACGAGACGCTCGACCTCACGTACTGACCGGTCGGCGGCAGGCAGGACCGGTGAGCGGTCGAGCCCGGGTGACTCGCTCGGTGGCCTGGCAAAGAGCAGGGGACTGGAGGTCCCATGTTTCTGTTGCTCGCATCGACCGCGTTCGCGCAGCCCGACGTGCCGTCGGTTTCCGACGTGCCCGCGGCACCGGGTCCCATTGTCTTCGACGCCGACGAGCGGCTCACCGTCGACTCAGAGGCCAACGACCTGTTCGCGATGGGCCAGGAGCTGTCGATCGCGGCGCCGATATCCGACAACCTGTTCGGCATGGCGCAGTGGCTCGACGTGGAGCACGCGATCGGCGGCGACGCCATGCTCATGGGCGAGCGGGTGCGGCTGTCCGCACCGGTCTCGGGCGATGTCTACGCGGTCGCCAAGCGGCTCGAGATCGAGCCCGGCGCGGCCATCGGCGGTCACCTGCACGCGTTCGCTGCCGAGGTGATCCTGGAGGGTCCGGTGGGCGGCGACGTGCAGATCACCGGGGGCAAGGTGGAGCTCGCCGCGGCGATCGGCGGCGACGCGAACCTGACGGTCCACAACGTGGAGGTGGGCGACGGCGCGGCGGTGGGCGGCACCCTGAGGTACCAGGCATCCGACCGCTTCGAGGCACTGGAGGCCGTCGTCGGCGGCGATGTCTTCTTCGAGGAGGTGGTGCCGGAGCCGGCCCATCGGGCGGAGTGGGACCTGGAGGAGGAGACGGAGGAGCGCGGCTCGCTGCTCGGGGACATGCTGTGGAGCGGGTTGTGGATGGCCTGGAGCTACGTGTCGAAGTTGATCGTGGGGGTGGTCCTGCTCGCCCTCGGCGGCGCCGCGACCGCGCGGGTTGGGCACGCGCTGCTGGAAGAGCCGGGCAAGGCGGTCGGGCTGGGCTTCGTGATCGCTAGCGTGGTGCCGGTGGCCTCGCTGCTCGCCTTCGTGACCATCCTGCCGATCCCGCTGGGGGTCGTGGGCTTCAGCGTGTGGGGAATCGCGCTGTACCTCGGGTCGATCTTCGCCGCGCTCGCGGTCGGTGAGCTGCTGCTGCAGCGCATCCAGCCGGGCGCCATCGGCTCGCCATACGTCTCGCTCGCGGTCGGTCTGGTGCCGCTGGTGTTCGTGTTCGCGATCCCGTGGCTGGGCACCATCGCCTGGCTCGGCGTCACGCTCGCCGGCATCGGTGCGGCCTGGGTCGTCGTGCAAGAGCGCGTCGCCTCCGCGTGAGGGCGGCTACGCTAGTGGCGGGAGGGAGCGCGTCTCCGATCGACCAAGCGCGGCTGTCCGCGACGGCGGGATGGCTGCTCGGCGCGGTGGTCGCGCTGGCGGCGCTCGGCGTCCTGCACCACGGCGTGCAGCCCGTTCGCGCCGCGATCTGCGGGCTGCTGGGCGTCGGGACCGCGGCGCTGCTGGCTCGCACGTGGTCGGACCTGCCCGCCTTCGTCAGCCGCTGGCTCGCTGCGGGCGTCGTCGTCGTCGTCGCCTTGGTCGCCGCTGCCTCCACGGCGGCGTCGAGCGGTCCGGCGTACCTGCTCCTCCGGGGCCGTGACCTCGCGACCATCGGGGCTGCGGCCGGTGGCCTGGGGCTCGGTCTGGCTGCGCTCGCGTACACCCACCGACGCCTGGCCGCCGAGGTCGCCGACAGCGCGGTCCGGATGTCGGAGCTGGAGCGCCGCGCCCTTCAGGAGCGCTTGTCTGCGCTGTCCGCCCAGATCAACCCACACTTCCTGTTCAACACCCTCAACGTGCTCGCCCAGGTCGTCCACGAGGACGAGGACGTCGCCGAGGAGGTCGTCACCGACCTGGCTGCGATGATGCGGTACGTGCTCAAGGGCAGCGCGACCCGGGTCCCGCTGTCCGAGGAGCTGGAGATTGTGCGGCGGATGCTCCACCTCGAGGAGGTCCGGCTGGGCGACCGCCTCGCGTGGTCGGTGTCGTGCGCAGACGGGCTCGACGACGTCCGTGTGCCCGTGCTCCTGGTGCAGCCCCTGGTCGAGAACGCCGTGCGGCACGCCGTGGTCGTGCGACACGCCGGCGGCCGGGTCGACGTGCGGGTCGATCGCCACGGGGACCGGGTCCGCATCTACGTCTCGGACGACGGACCCGGTCTGCCGGACGCGGTGGCGGGCGATCTGCTCGCTGAGGGGCGGGGGACCTCGGGTGCGGGCGGTGGGCTGCGCAACGTCGCAGAGCGGGTGCGCCTGGCGTGGCCTGGTGACCGGGGCGCCCGGCTCGTGGTCGTGCCTGCGGACCAGGGGGCGCACGTGTGTCTCGAGATCCCGATGGAGGAGGCATGACCCGGCCCATTCGCGCTGTGATCGCCGATGACGAACCCCGCGCGCGGTCGCGGCTGCGGCGGCTGCTGGGCGCCCATCCCGACGTCGCGATCGTGAGCGAGGCGGCCAACGGCGACGAGGCGCTGCAGCGCGTGCTCTCGGACCGCCCCGACGTGGTGTTCCTCGATGTGCGGATGCCGGGACCGCTGGGCACCGAGGTGGCGCAGCGGATCACCGAGTACCTGCCAGCGTCGGTGCGCCCTGCGGTCGTGTTCACCACGGCGCATGCAGAGCATGCAGTGCAGGCGTTCGCCGTGCAAGGCACCGACTACCTCCTCAAGCCCATCGAGCGCGACCGGCTGGCCGAGGCGCTGCGCCGGGTCCGTGCGGCCGTGTGGTCCGCCGCTCCAGACGGCCTCCCCGCGGAGCCCGCTGCCACGGTGGCACCGGCGCTCACCGGGCACCACGGAACGTCGATCTTCTCGGTGCCCGTCGGCACAGTGCGGGCGCTGCAGGTCGAGGACGGCTCGGTGTGGGCGACGACCACCGACGGCGAGCGGACCCGGGTGGGCGAGAGCCTGGCCGAGGTGGAGGCAGCGCTTCCCAGTCCGCCGTTCTACCGGGTCTCGCGGGGTGCAGTCGTGCACCTGGAGCGGGTTCTCCGGGTCCGCCCGACCGCGTCGGGAACGTTCGAGGCCGAGCTCGAGGGGGGGCAGTTGGTGCCGGTGTCTCGGCGCCGGTCCAAGCGGTTGTTGGAGCTGATGGGACTCCGCTGACGCATCGTCGAGACTGCGCCGGCGAGTTTGGAGGTACGGTGTCGAACGGGGGTTCGATGTTCGCTCTCGCTGGGTTCGCGTCGCTGGGGTTGCTGTGGTCTTCGGCGGCGGAGGCACGCAAGCCGCGCAAGACTGCGCCGGTCGAGGCGCCCGCTCCTGTGGTGTCGCCCGCTCCTGTGGTGTCGCCCGCACCTGTGGTGTCGGCGGCCGCGATGGACAACGAGGCGCTGCACCGCTTCTTCGTGCGCCTTCTCGGTGCGCAGGACGCCACGAGCGCCCGGCGGGCCCTCAACCAGTGGGAGTTCGAGCTGGAGTCGGTGCCGGTGATGGTCGTGACCGACGCGGTGCTCGACGCCCGGTATGCGCTGGCGCGCGGTGTAGTGTGGAGCGTGTACATCCACCCGCTGCCGCCCCTGTCCGAGCGCGAGCTGGCCAGCGGGCTGGCGCAGACGGTCACGGCGGCGGCGACGTTTGGCACGACGTTCCAGAGCGGCGCGCTGGTGTTCGGTGGTGGGGACTCGACGGGCATGCACCGCGAGCTGTACGAACGTATTCTCGAGCGAAGCGGAGTAGACGAGCATGGGATCTGACTTCGACGTGTTTCTGGATGCGGCATGGGACGACCACGGCGACGACCCACAGGGCGTGCTCGACCGGTTGCCCGCGGGGTTGCCGCTCGCCACCACCGGGGTGCAGTTCCTGGGCTGGGTCGGCCTGACAGCGCACGTGACCGGGCATCACCTGGGTCGCTGGGACGAGGGCATCGCGCTGTTGGATGGGGTGGCGGAGGCGCCGCAGCTCGCCGCAGAGCAGGTCCGCGCGGTGCGGCGCAGCCAGGCGCTCCTGCGGCTCGCCAGCGGAGATCGCGCGGCTGCGGATGCGCTGCTGGCCGCGAACCCGGACGCGGCCCGGCCGCCCGCCTCGGCGCTCGTCCGGGTGTTGATCGGTGCCGCCTCGGCGCTCGTGGGGCAGCGCCAGACCGAGCGTGCGACGACGCTGATGGACGAGGCGCTCGCGGCGGCGGACTACGGCCCAGCGGGTGATGACCCAGCCGCACGGGCGCTGGCGGCGTCGTGCAACAACATTGCGATGGAGCTCGAGGAGGTGCCGGACCGGGATCTGGAGGACACGGCGCTGATGTTGCGGGCGGCGCGACAGGCCCGGACGTGGTGGGAGGTCGCTGGCACGCCGACCAACGTGATGCTGGCCGAGGTGCGGGTCGCGGCCAGCTTGCTCGCGGCCGGACAGTCAGACGCTGCGCTTGTGCGCGCGCATACCGCAGCGTCGCTGTCCGAGGCGCCCGAGACGCTGGCGGGGCACCGGCTGCAGGCGCTGCTCGTGCTGGGCAACGCGCAGCTCGCAGCGGGGGCGCTTGCGGCGGCGCGCGCTGGCCTTGCGGAGGTCCAGGCGGTGCTCGATCGGGTGCCCCCCGAGTACCAGGGCATCTATGGCCCCCAGGTGGACGCGCTGAGCGCGAGCGTGAGCTGAGGGAGACCGGGTCCCGGAGGGTCGCCCAGTCGGCGATCGGATGGTCCCAGGCGGCGCGCAGGTCGGTGTAGCCGGCGCGGTGAGGCGGGCGGCGTGCGTGCCGAGGCTGGCGGCGCCGGGCGGGCAGGCGTGCGTCGAGGGTCTGCATGGCGCGGACGAGGCTGTGGGCGGCGGGTTGGTCGTGCTCGGGCTCCCAGGCGGGCAGGGCGGTGAGGAAGGTCTCGGTGGAGCGGACCGCGCCGCAGTCGGCGAGCAGGCGACGCCAGCGGCCGCGACGGTGTGGTCGACTTCCGGAGGTACAGCCCCGTGTTGCTGGGTGAGCTCATCCTGCTCACAGACGCGAGGGTGGACCGAAGACTGCTGGCCAGCCGCCAGCTGAGCTTCAACCCAGCTGCACCGGGTCATCGGCAGCCACACTGCGATGGTCGAGGCCGTACGGACGGTAGGTCTCGAGGTCCGTCAGGGAGACATCCCTGTGCGGTCGCAATTCCGCGCCGTCGAGCGTTTATTGTCGGTCCAGCCCATACACCGACGTGTAGAATACCACGCCAGCCCAGCCCGGACTTCATGCCGTCGAGCGCTCTCCTCTGTGCACACACGGGAACAAAGATGAAGGCCCGACAGAAACACTCCGCGCAGAGCAGTGTCTCCGCACGCCAGAAGGCGTCTCGAGACACGGAGGGGGCCGGCAACAACCGCGCCGTCGAAAGCGCTCGTCTTTCCTCGGACTCGAGCGCCAGCACCATGTCGGGTTCGCGCGCGGTCGCGGCACTCTCCGGCGCGTTGCGGGGTGGCGGCACCGAGGTGCCCTACCGCGAAGAGATGGAGGACTTCTTTGGACAGGACTTCGCGGATGTCACCGCCTATGTTGGCGTCGATCTGACCGAGCTCGACGCCAAGGGCGCCGCCTTGGGTGACACGATCGCCTTTGACGAGGCCTCCCCCGACAAGAAACGGGTGGTGCACGAGCTCACCCACATCGTGCAGGGGCGTGGCGGGGAGGCCCCGTCCGAAGACGTGGCGCTCGACGGTGGCGGCGGTGGCCTCGCCGGCACCACCTCCCGTGGCGAGTCCGCCGAAAAGGAGGCCTCGTCGGTCGCCTCTGCCTTCTCGTCGGGCGCTATTGCGCCCAATATCTCCGCCTCGGTCGCCGGCGTCGCGCGGGACGGCGAGGGCGGCACGGCCCTCGAACAGCTTCGCGCCGCGGCCAGCGGCAACTGGCTCGGCGATGTCGACGAAGGCGACTGTCTGCGACTCATCAACCAGCTCACTCCTTCCGAAAAGTCGACGGTCACGCGCGACACCACGCTCATGTCCGAGCTCTGTGGCGCACTCGACGAGATGGAGATCGTCCAGGCCGTCACGTCCCTGGGCATGGACCTCGCTTGGAAGGCCCACTGGATCCACACGTCTGGTGAAGCGGGCGCCATTGGCGCCGCGCGCTGGCAGCAGCTCGTGGTCACCGCTCCTCGAAGCGAGCAGGAGCACTTCCTCAACTGGGCCAGCTTCCCGGTCGTCAAGCCCTACCTGCAGACCACACCCATCGTGCTCTTCGCTGCCCAGCGAGGCTCGGCCGTGTGGGGCAACATGCTCTGCTGCATCTCGAACCTGGTGACCTGGCTGGTCGAGAGCGCGGATGCCGCAAGCGTTCTCAAGGAAATCGGTGGTCCCAACGTGGCAGCGGGCGACATCGCCGGCATCGTCGCGCGCATGAGGACCACCGGCGACTGGGCCACGCTCATGGCGGGCTGTCCCACCGGCAGCGGGCTCGACGCCGTCACTCGCGTCGCGATGAAGAAGATCGTCGATAACGTCGCTCAGCCCACAGCCAGCGAACTCTTCCAGAAGCGCTTCAACACCATCGCCGAGGGGCGCTCCGAGGACGCCTCGGCCGGCGCCGTCGCGGCTGGGACCGCCGGGGCCACCGTGATCACCTGGGCCGTGGCTGACCTGCGCGCGGTGTGGACCCAGCTCGACGTGCTGCCAGACCAGGACGTCTCCGACAACACTGTCATCCGGGCCTGGCAGGCGATCTCGGGTGACCGCGGCTTCTACAGCGGTCCCGATGCAGGCGGCATCGACACCGGCACCATCCAGATCGGCGACGGACTTCGCACCTCCGCCGGACGCCCGGACCGCTTGGGGCATACCGTTCGCCACGAGGTGGGCCACGCGGTGCACGCCTCGATGCAGGCCACCATCGACTCCTGGCTGCAAAACGGCGTGGGGTTCTGGTACTTCGCCGAAGGCACAGCAGGCCTTCAGTCCCTGATCACCGACCTCGGCGGCTTTCCAGCGACCTATCAGGGCCTGAGCGACACCGCCGAGACCTTCACGGCCGCGGACCAGACCCGCATGCTCGAGCTGCTCGTGGCGCACGTGAACAGCAACAAATGGGCCGAGAAGACCGCGATGCCAGACATCAACCTGGCAGTGCCCACCGCCGGGTTCTTGGGTCCGCCGTCGCCCGACCAGACCGATGCGCTGCTATACCGCGCAATGCCCTCGCTGCGGAACTGCTGCGAGCAGTCCAAGTCCTACTGGTATCAGAACTACACCACGCACCAGGCAGGCCCAAAGGGCAGGTATTTCCTGAATCACTGGTATTCCAAACCCTATTACTTCAGCAACATCGCACAGGCCGCCATCACCGCCACCGGCGACAACTACTCGGCGATGTCCTATCAGGAGTTCTTCGCGAACTGCTACGCGGAGTTCTTCAAGGACCCCGCGGGCTATACCGACCACTCGCTGTGGGGCGGAAGCCTGGGTGCCGACGTCAAGGGCTGGATACGCACCCACATCCTCGAGCGCCAGCCCTATGCCCCCCCCGCCGGCGGCGGAGCCGGGGCCAACACTCCCCACCAGGCTCCGGGCAGCGGAATGCCGGGCACACCCTAGTCTGCGTCCGGTGGACCTCCGGGTCTGTCGGCCTCGCACCGTCAGGAGGAACGAGTGGTCATTGGATCTCGCCTCGCCAGCAGGAGCCCTCGCGGCCACACGACCCGACGCCTCCAGGCCGCTCCTATCCTGTGCGCTTGGCTGCTCACACTTGCTACTGGAGTCTCCTGTATGGCCGGTCCTACCAAGACGACGAGCCCGCCCGAGACCCTCCCGGCGGCGCCTCTCACGGCTCCGCCCGCCGAGCACGTGCGCAACTTCCTGACCAGCCGCGGAGCCGATCCCAGCAGCGCGACCCCGGAGCCCAACTCCGACGTCGGAGACTTCGAGGCCTGGCGAATCACCGGTGCTGGACTTGTTTTTGCCTCGACAACGGGCCTGCTCGACGCCGGTGGGTCCGGGGACTGGCAGAGCTTCCTGCTGGCCGCCGACCCCGCCGTCCTCGCCACCCGGCTCGCCGCCACACTCGAGGGCGGTCACCCGCGCGTGTTGGGCCTGGGTGAGGACAAGCCCGCCCACGTCAGCGAGGCGGAGTGGGCCCTGGTCGGCCCCCCCACGCGCACCACGCTGTCCGACGGCACCCTTCGCTTCCGCGCATGGATGGGCAGCCCTCCGGCGTTCGGTCCCTTCTCACTCACTATTATCGCACCGCCCGCTGGGCGGGCCAGCGTCGTCCGGGCAGCGGCCCACGCCAGCCTCTCCGCGAGCCAGGTCAACGCGGGCCTGCTGGAGGACCTGGTCTCGGACTCCTCTATGGCCGTGAAGAACGCCGCGGAGGAGCTGGGCGAGCGAGGGGATCCGGCCGCCGTGCTGGGCCTGGTCGCTGCTCTGAGCCACCGCTGGGTCGAGGCGCGCAAGGCCGCTGCGATGGCCCTAGCCAAGCTGAAGCCCGCCGAGGCCGCCACCCCTCTGGGTGTGGCCCTCGCCACGGAGACCGACGTGTACGCCATCAGCGAGCTGATCGGGGCCCTCAACGCCATCGGCACCGACACCGCCCTACAGATCTTGCGAGACACTGTGGACAGCCATCCCGTCGGTCACGCACGGGACACAGCCAGTGCCGTCCTGGGCGCGCGCTGAACAGGAGCACGCCGTGAGCACCTGGGAACACCTGCCCGCCCAATGTCCTGCCTGCGCCAATGACTTCGACGTGCCTGTCCTCAAAGGCCTGCACGTCACGCGCCTGCCCGAAGTCCGCACAGACATCCTGGAGGGGCGGTTCCAGCAGCACGTCTGCCCGTCGTGCGGCACGCGCATTCAGCTCGAGTCCACCAGCGTGTACACCGACTTCGACAACTGGCACTACGTCGGAATCGAGGCTCCCTCGCCCTCGAGTTGGAGCGAGGCCCGCAAGCGTCATGTCGACGCATTCGACGCGAACTTCATCCTCGGACCGCCCGCCGCCCAGGAGCTCGCCCATGCCATGGTGCATCGGGTGGTCTTCGGCATGCACGCCCTGCGAGAGAAGCTCCTGGTGTGGGATGCAGGGCTGGACGACAAGGTCGTCGAGGCGATGAAGGGCGACCACCTGCGACGGCGGGGCATCGACGTGCGCGACGAGGTGCTGCGCGTGTCCGCCGTTCTGGACGGCGGACACCTGCTGCTGGCACGCCTCTCCCGCTGGCCCCTCGTCGACGTGGACGACAATGGCGTCACCACGCTGCCGCTCCCTGAGCTGCGTGGACACGTGACCTTCCTCTTCGACGACTACCAGCGCATGCTGATGAACCAGGTCGACATCCTGGGCAACTACCCCTGGCTCAACGACAACTGGGTGCGCGACATCCACGTGGCCGCCCCAGCGCGCTAGCGACCACCTCGACAGGGAGCAGACGGGAGTGGGCTGTCACCCGGCACGACCCTGCTCCCCGCGGGTGCTGGCACCGGTAGGACGTTTCGCATCCGGATCCGACAGCGCCTCGCCGATGCCCAAGGGGGCTCGAGGCGCGCTCCCGCCTGGCGTGCCCCTGGCTGGCCTCATGGAGGTCCAGGCCGTCTTTGACCGGGTGCCCCCCGAGTACCAGGGCGCCTTCCGCCCTCGAGTGGACGCGCTTGAGCGCGGGCGTGAGCTAGCTAGAGCTCCGTGATGCCGAGGCAACTCTCGCTAAGGTCGCTGATCTCACCGATGCACGCCAAGACGGCCAGGCCGCTCGTCGCACCGGTGGTGTCGCCGGTGCTAGCCGTAGTGGGACAGAAGTCCACCCCTGCATCGAGGGCGCAGTCCGTGAACTTGCGCAGGGACGCTTGGTCCGCGTTGCTGCATCCGCCCAGGGTCGCCTCGCAGTCTTCCACCGAACCGACATCCCCGGTGCCGCACTCCTCGAGTAGATCTACCTGTTGTTCGCAGTAGCTCTGGCCACCGCAGGCAGCGAACACCACACAGGACACCATCATCGTCATCGCGCGCATTGAGGCTCCATGGAAGTGGTCGAGGCGCCAACCTACCCCGGACTCTGCGCCGATGGGCGGGTTCATTGGAACTCTGTGAAGCCTGCCGCTGCGCACGAACCGGAGAGGCCGGACAGAGAGTCGTACGCTCGCTGGCTGCAGCGGGCGTCAAGAGTGGCGTTCGGGAGAGGGACTTCGCTGCACCAATCTGCCCCCGAGTCGGTCGCGCAGTCGAAAAAGTCGGACAGAATGCGGAGGTCGTCGCTGTCGCACACGTCGCCTACAAGCACGTTGCATTCGTGCAATGCCTGGTCGAGCTCCTCCGGAGTGAACTCAGGGCAGTGTTGGCGGTCTGTGATCCGGTCTTCGCAGAAGGTGACTTCGCCGCCATCGCAGGCGGCGAGAAACAGCCAGGACACGGCCACCATTGCACGCATTGCGACGCCTCCAGTCGATGCTTGGCGGTAGCCTACTCGATCTCCACCGATGTCGTGCTTGCCGTCACCGCCGCGCGTTCCGGAGGTCCGTCGGGATGGTCTTCTTGGTGGCCTGTGGCTAGCGGCCGAGCGTCATCTCCATGCCGGTCTGATCCTGGATGCGGAACTTCGTTCCGTCGACCGTGACCATCAGGCGCTCGCCGTTGGGCAGCACGAGCTCGATCTGCATGCCGTCGCGCGCCTGGACCGAGAGCGACTGGCCGGGGGCGCGCGGCGAGGCGACCGCAGCGGCGACCGGCGTCGGTGCAGAGGCCACGACGGGTGCGGCGGCGACGGGCGGCGGGGCGGCCGCGACGGGCGGCACTGCGACGGGCGGCGGGGCGGCCGCGACCGGCGGCGCAGCGACGGGCGGCGGGGCGGCCGCGACGGGCGGCACTGCGACGGGCGGCGGGGCGGTCGCGACGGGCGGCACTGCGACGGGCGGCGCCAGCGGCGGTGCCACCACGATCGGTGAGGACGCTGGCTCGGCAGGCACTGCGGCGACCTCTTCGCTCGCTTGGCTGTTGTCCGCGGATAGCCAGTCCGTCTTGAGCACGTTCAGCTCGCCGCGCTCCCACTCCGCCCACGTCATGGTGTTGTCCGGGACGTCGATCTCCGCTTCGTACAGCGTCTTGCCGAACACGCCGGTGACGCGGACCTCGTGGGTGCCCGCCTCGAGCCCCGACACCCGCAGACGCATCTTGCTCGTCAGGGTGGCCTGCTGGCCGTCGACGTAGACCAGGACCGGGCCGTTGGTCTTGAACTCGATATCAGAGCCCGCCTGCGCGGTCGGGGCGAGCAGCAAGGTCGCGATGGACAGCATGATTCCTCCATTGATGTCCAAGACACCGCTGTGCCTCAGATGTGCTACCCACAGCGACGTCGTTCGCGAGAGCCGATTCGATTCGGGGCCCCCATTGGTCATCCTACAGCCCACGCAAGCCGGATTGGATCGCGCAGCGGCACAGCTTCGCGCACATGGCGTGGTCGCGATGCCCACCGAGACCGTGTACGGCCTCGCCGCACAGCTCGGCTCGGCGCGCGCGGTGGCCCGCGTGTTCGCCGCCAAGGATCGGCCGCTGTTCGACCCGCTCATCGCGCATGTGGCGACGACCGATCCGGGGGACGCCGTCGCCTCCCTCGTCGACTGGACCGCGGTGGACCCCGCGGCGCGCGCGGCCTTCGAGGTCCTGACGGAGGCGCTGTGGCCCGGTCCGCTCACGGTCGTGCTCCCCCGCAGCGCGGCGGTCCCCGATCTCGCGACCGGCGGCCTGTCGACCGTCGGGATCCGGATGCCGGCGCACCCGGTGGCACAGGCCCTGCTCGACGCCTTTGGCGGCCCCCTCGTCGCGCCGAGCGCCAACCGCTTCGGGAGGGTCTCCCCGACCACCGCGCAGGCTGTGCAGGCCGAGCTCTCGGGTCGGGTCTCCCTGGTGTTGGACGGGGGACCCTGCGCGATCGGCGTCGAGTCCACCGTGGTCGCGCCCACGCGGCAGGGCGTCCGCCTGCTGCGGCCCGGTGGGGTGACTGCTGAGCAGCTCGAGACGCTGGTGGGCCCGCTGCTGGCGCCGGGCGGACTCCAGCGGGCGTCACCGGGTCACGACAGCAGCCACTACGCGCCGCGGACCCCGCTCACCGTGCTCAGTGGACCGATCTCTGCGGCCGACCCGAGGGCGCTGCGCATGCTCGCCGGCGCCGATCCGGTCGCCGTTCTGCGGGTCCTGGGTCCCGAGGCGCCGGCGCGCAAAGCCCTGGCGGGCGCCGATCTCGTCGCGGTCCGCTCGCTGTCCGAGACCGGCGATCTCGCTGAGGCGGCACGTCACCTTTTCGCGACGCTGCGGGCACTCGACGACAGCGGCGCCGCGCGGATCCTGGTCGAGCCCTGCCCGACCGAGGCCGGGTTGGGCCACGCGATCGCCGACCGCCTGCGCCGGGCGGCGCGGTCCGGTTAGGAGGGCTGCCGACGAAGGATGGATCTCCGGTGATTCGGGTCGAGCAGCTCAGCAAGTCTTACGGGCCTGCCCGCGCCATCGACGGCCTCGCGTTCACGGTGGACTCGGGTGAGATCGTGGGATTCCTCGGTCCCAACGGCGCCGGAAAGACCACGACGATGCGCATCCTGGCAGGGTCGCTCGCCGCCACGTCCGGGCGCGCTCTCGTGGGCGGGGTCGACGTGTTCGAGCGGCCGCGCACCGTCAAGGCCATGGTGGGGTACCTGCCTGAGAACCCGCCGCTGTACACCGAGATGACGGTGCGCCAGTATCTTCGGTTCGCGGCGCGCATCAAGGGAACGGCAGCGCCGGACGTGGCGGTCGAGCACACCATCGACCGGGTCGGCCTCGGCGTTGTCGCGCACCGGCTCATCGCGCACCTCTCCAAGGGGTTCCGGCAGCGCGTCGGGCTCGCTCAGGCGCTGGTGCATAGCCCCCGGGTCCTGATCCTCGACGAGCCGTCTTCGGGCCTGGACCCCGAGCAGCGCAAGGGCATCCGCGCGCTGGTCAAGGCGCTGGCTGTGGACGAGGTGACGGTGATCCTGTCCACGCACGTGCTGCCCGAGGTCGAGGCCCTGTGCGATCGGGTGATCATCATCCACGAAGGGCGGATCGTCGCCCAGGACTCGGTGGATGCGCTCGCGGGGTCGGGCACCGCGATCCGGGTGCGGGTCGCGCGACCGGCCGCCGAGGTCGCCGATGCGCTCAACGCGGTCGTCGGTGTCTTGGAGGTCGAGCCCAGCGTGGACGGTGTGTATCGGGTGAGCGCCAGCAGGGATGTGCGCGAGGCCGTCGCCGCCGCCGCTGTGCCCTTCGGTCTGCTCGAGCTGGGTGCTCAGCGCCGCCTCGAAGATGTGTTTCTTCGGCTCACGGGGGAGGCCTCGTGAGCGTGTTCCACATCGCCGCGCGCGAGCTGCGCGCCGTGTTCACGACCGCCACCGGCTGGCTCGTGCTGTGCGGCTGGCTGCTGATCACTGGGTTGTTCTGGGTCGTGATGGTTCAAAACTACGCGATGCAGAGCCGCGACCTGGTGTTCAACCCATATGCGGCCGCCTCGCTGGGCTTCACCGACTTCCTGATCGCGCCGTTCTTCGGTAACTGCGCGGTGGTGCTGCTGATGCTGACCCCGGCGGTCACGATGCGGCTGTTCTCCGAGGAGTTCAAGCAGGGCACCATGGAGCTGCTGCTCACGAGCCCCATCTCCACGCTGCAGATCGTGCTCGGCAAGTACCTCGGCGCGCTGGGCTTCGTGCTGGTGTTGCTGGCGCTGACGCTGCACTTCCCGCTGGGGCTCGCGCGGTGGGGTCGCCCGGACTGGGGCGTGGTCGCCAGCGGCTACCTCGGGCTCGCGCTGCTCTCCTCGGCGGTGTTGGCGCTGGGGCTGTGGTTCAGCTCGCTCACGTCCAACCAGCTGGTGGCGCTGGTCCTCACCTTCACCACGGCGCTGGGCTTGCTGGTGCTGGGCTGGAGCAGCCAGGACCCCGCTGACTGGATCGCGCAGATCTCCATCATGTCGCACCTCAACGACCTGTTCATCGGCGTCGTGCGCCTCTCCGACGTGGTGTACTGCGTTGCGTTCACGGCGTTCTTCCTGTTCGCGACCCACCAGCGCATGGAGTCGTTCCGGTGGAGTTGATCGCGCGATGGTCTTGGGCAGCGGGGCTCGCCGGGGCGGTGCTGGCTGGCGGCGGCCTGGCAGGGTGGCGGCTCACCGGTTCGCTCACCGGGTCCCCCAGCGGGCTGCTCGGTGTGGGCGGCGTGTTGCTGCTGCTGTACGGGGCGCTCGATCGGCATCGACTCGGTGCGGCCACCAGCACCCGCGCGTTCGCATACTCGGTCGGCTCGACGCTGCTCGTCGGGCTGGCGCTGGGGGTCTCCGTGGCCGCCTACACCGTGGCCCGCCGCAACGACCGCACGTGGGACTGGACCGAGGCGCAGCAGCACGCGCTGTCGGGGCACACCGTTGGGGTCGTCCGGGCGCTGGAGCACGATGTGGAAGTGGTCGCCTACTTCCGCGGCACTTCCACCGGCCAGTCGCGGTTCAGCGACCTGATCCGTCGGGTCCAGGAGCACACCGATCGCCTCTCCGTCGCGTTCGTCGACCCGCTCCGCGAGCCGCTCCGCGCCAGCGAGGACGGGATCACCGGAGACCACGGCACCGTGCTGCTCCACGGCAACGAACGGACCCAGCGCCTCGATGGGGAGATCACCGAGGAGGAGCTGATCCGCGCCCTCGTCCAGCTGCAGTCGGGCGAGGACCACCGCATCTGTTGGACGGTCGGGCACGGGGAGCCCGACCCTGACGACGAGCTCTCGGCCGACGGCCTCGGGGTCGTTCGCGGCATGCTCGAGCAGCTCAACTACCAGGTGGTGCGGCTGCCCACGGCACAGCAGGGCGTGCCGCGCGACTGCGCGGCGCTGGTCATCGCGCGCCCGACGGTCGACCCGTTCCCCTACGAGCGCGAGGCGCTGGCGGCCTACTTGTCCGAGGGAGGCCGGGCGCTCGTGCTCCTCGAGCCGCGCGACGCGCCAGAGCTGTCGGCCGCGCTCGAGCGCTACGGGGTGGTGGTCGGGGAGGACGTCGTCGTCGACCTGAACCGCAAGAACCAGCTCATGGGCGTCGACGACCCCTCGATGGTGGTGCTCTCGGCGAGCGACTTCGCGGTGCACCCGGTCACCCGCAGCCTCGGCGCTGCGGTCGTGCTCGAGATCGCGCGCAGCGTCCGCCCGCGCCACGACGCCGCGGGGCTCGACGTCAAGACGCTGATCCACACCAGCCCCGACGCGTGGGGGGAGACCGACCCGGGCGGCGCGGTCGTGCAGCCCGACGAGGGGCTCGAGGTGATCGGCGAGGTTCCGGTGGTGGTGGCGGTCGAGATCGAGGACCCGGGGGTGCTCGCCGTGGCGCCCGCCGAGGACGCGCCGCCGGGAACGATCGAGGGGAGGGGTTCGGTCGGGCGTGCCGTCCCCGCCGATCTGGCGCCGGTGCCGGGCGGCCGGCTGGTGGTGGTGGGCGACAGCGACTTCGCGAACAACCGGCTCGTCAGCTGGGGCAACAACCGCGATCTGTTTCTCAACGCGCTGGCGTGGCTCGTCGAGGAGGAGGACCAGCTCGGGGAGCGCCCGGAGGCTGGGGACACACTGGAGATCAGCGCCTTCGAGGAGGAGTTGCTGTGTCTGATCAGCGTCGTGGGCGTTCCGGGTCTGGCGGTGGGTCTGGCGCTGCTGACGCTGCTGCGGCGGCGCAAGCTGTAGGTTGCCGCCAAGGCCCACGGCGGCTACCAGAACGCACCATCGGAGGCGTGCAACATGGCAGACACCAAGGACTTCTTCGCCAACTACCTGCCGGCCAAGCTGAAGGAGAACCCTGATCTGGCGACGGACATCGGCGCTATCTACGTGTTCGACATCGACGGTGCCGGTATGTGGACGGTCGATCTCACCGGTGACGGGGTGGTGAGCGAGGGCGGCCACGACGAGCCCGGCTGTACGGTCAATGCCAAGCAGGGCGACTTCGAGTCGATGCTCGACAACCCCACCTCGGCCATGATGCTCTACATGCAGGGCAAGCTGAAGGTCAGCGACGTCACCCTGGGCATCAGCCTGCAGAAGCTGCTCGGGTAGCGCGCGCGTCCCTATGGGATCGTCCAACAACAAACGCTGCATTCGGATGCGCTGCACGCCCGATGGCTGCGTCGTCGAGTTCTCGGGATAGC